>Ga0307515_10007936_pt1 | contig 20848 bp, 7 predicted proteins | sample 17_EM_MG_FD_194513 | JGI IMG/M metagenome (GOLD analysis project Ga0307515, IMG submission 194513) | Populus trichocarpa ectomycorrhiza microbial communities from riparian zone in the Pacific Northwest, United States - 17_EM | ecosystem: Host-associated > Plants > Roots > Unclassified | place...
ACAATTTATTTTGCACCAACTGCGTAAAAAGAGCAATATTTATTGCTTAAAGTGAGCAAGATATATAAAATGCGCGAAGAGGGCATTATGTATAGAATGCGCGAGAAGGGCATTATGTACAGAATGCGTAAGAAGGGCATTATGTACAGAATACGCGAGGAGGGCATTATATATTAATTACGCATTAAGTGCAAAATACGTAGTTAGCTGCACTGCACTGTTAAATATAGCAGTATGCCGCAGTGTATTGTTAAATACAGCAGTATACCGCAGTGTATTGTTAAATACAGCAGTATGCCGCACTGCATTGTTAAATGTAGCAGTATGCAGCAATATGCCGCACTGCATTGTTAAATGCAGCAGTATGCCGCACTATATTGTTAAATGTAGCAGTATGCCGCACCTTAGTCGATACCATACGCTACACGTTGTAGTGCGCGGAATGCGCATTTGGCCGCCAAATGCTGCCAAATGCTGTAAAAATGCTGGTAAATTTTTTCCTGACGTCCCTACCGCAGTAATAGCGAAAGCCCACCTATATCCGTTACTCTTAATAGTACAATATATAGCTGCCTATATGTAAAGACTGGTATATATAAATTAACCCTAACAAAGTTAAAAGACTGCCCTTGTGACTTATTTATGGTCATAGTAAAGTATAGCCGGATTAGAAACTGCCTTCTACTAATAATAAACGGCAGTTCTCCCTCCGTAGAGGTAAGCTTAATGCGAGGGATTAGCTGCAGCTGCCTATAAAAGGTACCGCTAAGGATCTAAGTCTTAATACAGCGCCGGTCTAGGCGCGTAATAACTATATGGGTGCCGTTATAAAGGCCCTCCTTAGGGTAGAGGTTCCGTATAAGAATTATAGGCGCGCCTACCTTAAGGGAAAGCTTTAACGGAGGTAAGCTATTAGGATTAAGTGTTTGCAGAAGCTCTGGCGGCGGTAGTATAACGTTACTATCATCTTCTTCTCTACTTTGCTTTATAGTATCTATAAAATAAAAGGTACTTAGGGAGCCGTAGAGCCGCGTAAGGATAGCCTCATTAATCTTAGCCATAGTATTATTGTGTATGGTTAGGATAGCGCGATTATAGAAGGTATTAAGAGTAGTATATACCTGTATAAGTAGTTACGGAGGGTATATATACCTATAGAAGGGTTCCTAGGACTAGAACTAGCCTATACTAGGCGGGATAGTAACGCTATTAGATAGGGACGCATTATAGAATAAGCTCCGTACCCAAGCTGCGAACTACTAATTAACCTCGCCCTAGTAGACACGTATATTTAACTGCAGGGATAGTATATAGAAGGTAGGCTAGAGGAACAACCGCTGTAGGCAGGCACCTATAATAGCTGCGCGGTTCCCCTATAGGACAACAAGTAGTATCTAAGTAAAGTCGCCGCCTAAGATAGTAGGGAGTCCGCTAAAGGTAGAGTCGTTAGAACGGACGTCCGTAAGTATACGGTGTACGGCTTTAAAGTAGTAGCGGTGCTGTATTAGTACCTTATCCTAGATAAATAGAGAGGTATAGTATAAAAGCTTAGCTAGATCTAAGCCTTTAGAGATATTATAAGTAGACTCTTTATATAAATTGATAGGTATCTAAAAATAGAAGTGGGTAGTACGGCCGCTAGGTAATAAAAGTGCCGTAATACTAGAAGAAGCTATGTAAAGAATAATCTTACCGCGTAAGCGGTAGTAGTAGCAGAGGTAGTAATAGAGAAACGTTTTACCGGTGCTTATAGGGCCCTAAAGGAAGAAGCGGGCCGTTTACGGATCCGTATCTATAGCGGCAATAATAGTATTAAAGCACGCTGCTTAATCTGTATTTAGCTGCTAGCGTAGCTTAGTAAACTAGCGTCCTTCCTCTATAGGGTTGTATTGCAGCAGCTCCGCTATAAAAAGTAGGTTACTTCCCTCCGTAATAATACCCTACTAGTACTAAAACTGGGGCAGGCTATAGTCTATAAGTATTTTTTGGTAATCTATAAGTATCTAATAGATAAGGTATAGGCCGTAATTAAGATGGGCGTCGTTGTCCTCGGCGATAGTAGGAGGAGCATTAGGTTAGCGGGCCAGAAAGCGAGGTAGGTTATCGCAGATAGACTGCTTAAAGCGGTCCTATAAAGTAACTGGCTCTATAATAGGGCTGTAAAGTAAAGCGGTTACAAATAAGGAGCGTAGCTAGGCGCTAACGGCAAAAACGGCGGCCTCCGTTAAGTAATTAATTTACTTATAATTATCCTCTAGTAGCCCTAGGGCTATATAGGCGGCCTAGAAGGTTAAATAAACTATACTAGCAATAGTACAGAGGTTCTTAAAGGAGGTAGGGCTAGGAACGGACGTTAGCAGCAGCTGTAAGTAAAACCTCTCGCCTGTAACGGGACTATAGTAATATATACGGCCTATTATAAAGCCTCGCTGGCGTAAACGCTACTCCCATTACTTTAAAAGAAAGGTATACTACTTGGGGAAGTCTTAATATAGGCGATTACAGCCATCCTTATGCTCCGCATTATACTTAAAGAAGGCTGTTAGTATAGAGCGAGAGAGTTTAAGGCGCTACTAGATCTTATTAGCGGACTAATTAGGCCGAAAGTATATAGGCTGCTTGCCTAGAAGGTGTACCGTAAGCTAGATTATAGGGGGGTACTCCTTATAAATAGGAAACTCGAATAGCCGCTAGATAGCCTTAAATAGGCTAATATAACGGCCCTACAAATACTAGCTTACCTTATCGCCGTCTATAAGCCGTAAAGTAGTGCGGTCGTTTCCCTTATAGATATACTTATAGATATACTTATAGATATACTTAACGGATTTTATAGAGGCGCAGACCTTAATATTTATATGCGTATAATACTTTACGGTTAGATACGGGCAGTATGGAATAACCTAGTAGTTGTCTATTTTAAACGTAGCTCTAATAGGCCCTAGTAAGCGGACAGACTACAGCTATAAATTATTATAACAGCGGTATTTTAGATAGCCGTCTATATATACAACGGTATTAGGGTTAAAAGGCTTAGGGTACTACTTTAAGCAGGTTAGCGGAAGGCCTAGCCTTAACGCAACTATATAGGGAGCTTACGGATTCTAGGAGCCGCAAGGGCCGTAAACTATTATTAACTTTACGATCTTAGTAAGACAACTAATAGGATTGTCCTCTGGCTGTAGAAGCTCGGCAGATATAAAATAGTCGATAACGGCTAGGTTTAGTAGCCTATCGCGGTTATACGGATATAGGAAGAGCAATAAGTATAAATAGGGCAGGCCCCGTTTTTAATACTTAATAGTCTAAACGCAGCCGCGGAACTGGCTAAAGATCTATACCCGTTTTAGGCCGTATATAAAGTAGTTTAGCTTTAGGTAGAAGACGCGTACAACTAGATCGGGCCTATCCGTAGCGGTCTAGCCAGATAGTAGCTTATAGGTAATCTCATCCTACTTAGGGTTAGCAGTAAACGTAATAAATGGGCTTAGACGGCCGTACTTATAGATAATAGCTATTAAATTTTAAAAGCACTGCCTAATAAAGTGAGCTCCGCTAAGGAAGCTTAATAAAAGGACTATACAGCGGCCTAGTAATTTAGGGTCTAGATTAGCGCGGGTAAGAGCATTTATAACGCCGTTATATAGCTCCGTATAAAGGTTAGTTTAATAAAAGTGGATCTAGTTAAGCTTATGCTAATTGTATAGCGCCTATATATCTACAACATACTGCTAAAATAGCCGGTAGTAGGCAAAAGGGACTAACCTAGAGTCGCTATAGATATGCAGGTAAAACTAAAAGTACGCCTACTGCGTTAAACGGTCTTACTAACGGACTTAATTAGAGTTATATAGCTAGAGACCCTAGTGCTAGCCAGTATTACTATAGGGGAAGAGTAGTATATAGTGGAGCGGTATATATACGGCGTGCGTTAAGTTAATATGGCAATATTACGGCCGCCTATTAGGCGCATAATGCTCCGTAAGTATAATATCGCGGAAGCTAGCATCGCTATACTTGTCTAGTATAATAACGGCCACCTTATTACTTATTAGGAGGTTCTCGCGGCGCTAATTAGCGCTAGCCTCTAAGATAAGCCGCATCTATAGGTTTAAGATAATCCGTAATAGGGTCATTATAAGCTAAGCCTAAAGCCGTTCCCTTACGGTTTAATAAAGGGTAATAAAAGGGTTCCATACCTTAAATAGCATAACAGTAAGGCACTATAGAATAGTCGCATTTAGCTAGGTATTAAGATGGGCCTATAGCCGGACATCTATAGTATAGCTAGGCATACCGCGGAGGAACGTTGGTAGGAGGCTCTAGCGGGCCCTATAGATAGTAAAGCTTACTATATATCTAGAAGCAATTTAGGCCGCCGCGGGCTATACTACAGTTAGTAATAGTATAGTTTACGGATATAAAAGCTAATGCTACATTATATACGCGGAGCCGCTCCCTAAACTACCTAGTAGAAGTATTATAGGACTCTAAAAGGCCGTATAGATATTCCGGCGGAGGCTAAAATAGAGGGAGGTTTATATTACTATACTTATAGTAGGCTTTAAACCGTAGATTGCTGGGTTTTAATATACTAATACGTTTATTAATCTAATATAGGGCTGCGTAGAAGTTATAGGTAATATTTATAGGACCGAGATCTAGCTACTCTATAAGGCGGATAGTAGTAGGACTATAATTTAGCTGCTCCGCAATAGGGCGGACCATAGTAGGTCGCGGCTGTATTAATATGGGTAGTTACGGCTGAATTAATATAGGCGGTCGCGGCTGGATTAATACGGGCGGTATAAGGGAAGAAGCAGCGGTAGAAGTAGCAGCGGAAGTAGTAGCGGAAGTAGTAGCAGAAATAATAGGCTGCGGAAGGTCCGCTAAAGGTTGTTATTAGGACTATCCCTTTCTCTTCTCCTATATATAGTTAGAAAGGTAGTAAGTAAAAAGAGAATAGAAAGGATTAACCCTATAAGAGTTATAGGTCTTATATAGAGCTCCAAGACGGTTTATTACAAAGTTAGTAAAAGAATAATACTGCTTACAGGCGTTACAAAATATACAATTAGAAGGCATTTAGGTAGTAGCTAGGGTAGTAATAGATGGAAGATATTTAAGCAGTAAGGGGTAAGAAGAGGTCGTAAGGTTACGAATTTGCAGAGCCTATAGAGCTCCGTGCAGAGCTCCGTGTATAGCTCCCCTTTATTTTATAGAGCTCTTAGAAGCTCTACGTCTACCTATCCTTAAGATATTTAAAAGTGGTGCTATTTTAAAGCGCTTTGCAAGCTCTATAAATCTATCGCAATAGAAACGTTATATAGGTAATAGTAAGGGGTGCATCGCAAGTGTAAGTATCAAGGTCGCTCGGTCGCGATTTAATAGGGTAGCACGTAAGATTAGGTGACCTGAACCAATTTTCTTACCAATCTACACTCTCGCTTAAAATTACTATAGTATATTTATAGATAGTATTAAGGAGTGTCCTCTTACTACTATTTTTAAAGCCTTTAGTATAATCCGGGCGCTAGAATAGTATATTAGCGGGATTTACTTTACCTAGCTTATATTTAATCTTAAAATTATACTTAGCTAATTCCTTAGCGTACTAGGCCTAGCGAGTAGATAAGCTTTTAGTAGTTATAAAATATCTAAGATTGTTATAATTATAGAGCACGCGCATTATATACGCGGTGTATTTAAGGTAATAGCGCCACGTCTTAAAGCATTATACTATAGCGAGCAGTTCTTTATTATATATATTATACTATACTTTTAGGCTAGTAAGCTTTTAACTATAATAAGTAATTAGGTGCTAGTGGAGTTAGTCTTCCTATCTTAAGGGCTATAGAAGTATACCGCTATAGGTATAATTAAAAGCGTTAGTAATTACTATTAAGGGTAGATTTAGGTTAAAGTAATAAAGTAGTAGAGCCTATATAAACGCAGTACATAGCTTATAAAATGCCTACTAGGCGTTATTAGGCTAGGACTAAGGTTAATACTATTTAGTAGGCCCTTTTAACTTTAACTTATACTTCTTCTTCTTATCTAACCTTAGGTCGCGATATGCCTATATAAAATATACGTATAGGGAGTATACAGTATCTAAATAGTTCTAGATAAATCGTCTATAAAAGTTAGTAAAGCTAAGGAAGACCTAGATATCTCTATAGGACTTAGGCTTAGGCTATTCCTTAATAGCTTTTATATAGTTAGGTCCATTATTATAACAGGACTAGCCCAGTTATAGTAGGAATGTCTTGGTAAAACACTTAACAGATAAATTCTAACGCTTTGACCGAATTCTACTAGATTAATTAAATTTTACTAAAGTCTGTTAAAAACCGCGTGCGTATATACGCACGTATTGACCACTAAGCCCCTAACTATTTAATTATATAATTCTCTTGTTATTTCTTTCTCTTCTTTATATAACGTCTTGTTCTTAGCGAGAGCTATATACCCTTAAATTTAGATAAAATTTATATTATTCCTTTAAATCTTCCTTAAAGTCTCTTCGCACCCTTATATTATATTATATTAAAATAACTACTATTAAAATAGTAAATAAACTTAAACCCTCTGCGTTAACTATAAGTATTATAGCCTTAGTTAGGGAACAGTTAACTATAATATAACAGTCCTTTACGGATACTTTGGCCCAACAGCGAGCGATATTAAAAGCTTAGTATTAGTAATTAATAGAAGTAAACCGCAAAGAACTCCGTAACCTTAAAGCACTTATATTAAAGACCCTAATAGCAACACCTATAAATAAAATTAAAATAACTATATGTGAACCTAACCTATTAAATATAAACCCTAAACTAGTAATAGTAGCTTAACTTATACCTATAATAAACCTAGTACCTACTATAAATCTAAAAAGCTCCCTAACCCTCTAATGTTTAATAGAAATTAAAATAACCTACGTCCCTTTATAACTAAGCTCTATCTTAAACTTTTAATAAACTATAACTAATACCCTATTAAAGCTAGTAAGATTAGCTATAGAATATCTTATTTAAGTAAAGACGCTGCATAAACTATAGACCTATTCTTCCGTAACGGTACCTTTATTAATTTTAAAATCTTTATCTCTCTATTAGAGCGAATATATAATAACATTAGCTGTAAATATACAGCTATTACTAAACTTAAAAACCTACAATAACGGAACTAAGACTTTACTAGCTTCTTTTTAGAATTTTTAGGCCTTATTAATAAACTAGATTAAAATAAAGCCGCTAGAGTTACTACTCTCCGTTAAGCTATTTTGGATAAAATTAGAGTATAGTTAGTAGGTAGAGAACTGCTAAAGGACTTACCTAAATTTGCTATAATATATTAACAAATTAATAAGGACCTTTAATATAATAAATAAACTTATTCCCTAAAGCCAACTATATCTTATATTTAAAACTCTATAAACCCAGTATATACCCTAAAGCGCGATCCATCTCTAAAACTAAAAAGCCCTATATATAACCCTATAGACCTTAATATCACTTAATCCTATATACCCTTAGGAACTAATAAATAAAGAATATAAGCCGTAAATAGAGAATTCTTTAGATATAGTAAAAAGGGACACATTTAAAGAAATTACCGAACTTACCCTTTTAAAAAGGTCCAACGTAGTTCCTCTTAGTCCTTAAATTATACTTAGTTGCTATAAAGCATCTTACCTTTAGTTAATCCAGAAACCGAATTATTCTAGGGCTAAGTTACGTCTTAGGATAAGAAGTAAAAGAGCATAAGTATTTAGGCTCTTTTAGCGCTAATATATAACACAACTCCCTTAATATACTTAGTAAAATTTAAATACTTAAAAAATGGAAGGAAGTATAAATCCTTATAGATAGCGGAGCTATTAGTATAGGCTTTATTAATATAAACTACGCAAAAACTTAATACTTAAATTTAAAGAAACTTAATAAGCTTTAAGGCCTATAAGGCTTTAATAGCAAGCCTTTAATATACGGATAAGCAAATACCTTAAATATATTTCTTTATTTATAATACCCTTAAAGCATTATAAGGTAATACTTAAACACGGATAACTAAAACGATATAACCCTTTAATTAGCTAAGTTAAAGAAGCACTAAAATTCCGTATAACCTACTACTAAAGTTATTACTTAAAATACCACTTACCCTATAAACATGCATATAACTATTTAAATTTAATATAATATAAATTGCCCTTACTATAAACCTTAAACTAATATAATAAAGTTATAACTGCTAATTACGGTAAAGAATGTAAAGATAATATATTAAAACCCCTTAAAATTTATATAATATAAGCCGTACCCTTTTATTTATTAGTAAGAAAATAAAACTATAAGATCTTTACTATAATACTAAAAGATATTAAAAAGGCGTTAGAACTAAAGTAATATATTAACCCCTAACCTCTTATACCTAAAGAATATTATAATCTAATTAATATATTTAAGAAACGATTTGTAAACTAACTACCCCTATATTAAGATAAGCATAATTTTAAAATAGAACTTAAACCTAATATAATGCTAAAGTTTAGCCTATTATACGGTATATTGCGAGAAAAGCTACTTATAATATAATAATACCTTAAAGAGTACCTAAAGAAAGGATTTATTCGCCCTAGTTAATTACTATTTACCTTATTTATACTATTTATTAAGAAACCTAGAGAAGGCTTAAGGTTCTATATTAATTATTAAGCCCTAAATATAATTATAATTTAAAACTAATATCTAATTCCTTTACTTTAAGAAATGCTTAACTACTTAGTAAAAGTATAATACTTTACAAAGCTTAATATAGTTACTGCCTTTAATTAAATCCGTATTTATAAAGGAGATAAGAAGTATATAACTTTTTGTATATAATAGGGACTTTTTAAATACCTAGTAATGCCGTTTAGTGTAAAAAATAGTAGTAGTACTGTCGGTATCACCCGGGGGGGTACTGTAATTGCAATATAAGGTAACTGGTTCTTAATTTATTTATGTCTATTATCGTCTACCAAAAGAGAAAGAAAGGGGTAGTAAAGGTCGGGCTATCTATCGGGCCGTAGGCAGTTAGGTAACCTACGCTACGCATACAGCCCCTACCGCATACGCTCTACGCCATTTATCTAATAACAATATTTATAACCTCTACTCGTACAAACACTGGCGACATTTATAAAAAGGAAAGAAGGTAAGAAAGTATAAAGGAGAAGTATATAGGTCAATAGGTGCTTAGGGCAGTAATCGCGAATGTTTTAGGTATTGCGAATATTACGGATATTGTAGACGTTGCGGATATCGCTACGGATATTGCGGATATCGTGAACATTGCGGATATTGTGGTGGAAACAGGTAGGCGCGTATAAGGTGTTACCAAGGTGTCCCATAACGGAGCGTAGTTAAAGTCAGAACCGAAGGTGTGGCGACTTCGGAAGGTATAAGAGTTATAGGGCTGTTGCAGACCATAGGGGAAAATAGGTGGAAGGGCTGATAACCAAGTATCTAGGTTGTTCCTCCCCCTGGGTCTGGTTGCTGTTGTCGGCTAGGTTGCCGAGGGTCGTACTGCTGCTACTGGGCAGGCTGCTGAAAATTGTACTGTTGCTGGGCAGGTTGTTGGGGTATAAATGCAATAGGTGTTTGAGGTGTCACAGGGGTATTCGTAGAGGGAGCTGTAATATTCGTGGAGGGAACCGTGACGTTCGTAGAGGGAGCCGTAACGTCTATAAGCGGGGCCGTAACGTTTATAGGCGGAGCCGTGACGTTTGTAAGCGGAGCCGTGACGTTTATAGGCAAAGGGAGCTTAGCCGTAGGAGGAAGGTTGTTTGAGACAGCTGGAGCTGAGTTGTACCGTTGCTGGGCAGGTTGCGGAGGTTTATACGAGCTTGGCTGCCGTAGATCCTTGGCTTTAGTTAAGGAAGAGGGTAAAACTAGCGGAGCTTGCGCGGGTGGAGCTTGTGCGGACGGGGCTTGCGTGGACGGAGCTTGCGCGGACGAGGCTTGTGTGGGCGGAGCTTGCGCGGACGGGGCTTATGTGGGCGGAGCTTGCGCGGACAGAGCTTGCGTGGACGGAGCTTGCGTGGACGGAGCTTGCTGGGGTATAGATGCAACAGGTGGTTGAGGTTTCCTAGGGGTAATGGTAGGTGATATTGAAGGAGTTGGTGAACGTAATTTGAGGCGGTAGTTTATGGCATATAAATTAAAGGGTCCTTCGTTGTTGATGAATAGTTTAATTTCTTTATCTGACCATTCCGTACGGTCGTCCTCGTGAGCGACGTCGTATAGTGCTTGTGGTACTGACTCCTTCTTATTAAAGACCCATACTCCATTACGTCGGAGTAGTTGTTTAAGTTCCTTAATTGCGGACCTGTCAGCGTCTTTGAATGTCTGTACCTTAAAGTTATTAAAGTCCTCTTGGTATAATTCCCATAAGCTTTTGTCTTTAAAGTTGTACTTAGTATACTCATTGATTTTAAAGTCAATGTAGTTGGTGATATCCTCTGCAGTAGTCTTGTTGGTTAGGGTAATCTCATTGGCCCAGTTCGGACGTTGGGTTCGTGTGTTGGGCATGACTAGTGTAGATCGTGGTGTAGGTTGTGGCTTACAAAGGCCGTAAAAGGGGGGGGGATACGCTGGCGTTTAGGGCGTGTTATTAACGTGATTTTCGACGTGGCGGATCTGCAACAAAGGTAGCAGACGGTGTTGGGATTATAGGTAGGTGGGTGCCGCTGACGCTGCTGGGTTATGGGATGCTGCTGAAGCTGCTGGGGGTACTGGCACTCAGTAAAGAGGTCGTACTGGGTATTGATTTGCGTGATGGACGCGAACCGGACGAAGCCTTGGTAGGAGCCAGTTCTTTGAGTTCCCAGGGCCTTAGTAGGAAGGGTTCTCCTTAGCAAACGCGACGAGATCGACGGGCCTTAGTAGGAGCGATCGCGTGTTGTCTCTCTTCGTAATAACACCGGATTCTGATCTGTGATATTACTGATCAGTGTCGGTATCACCCGGGGGGTACTGCAATTGCAATAAGTAGTTCTGGTTCTTGATTTTATTCGTGTCTGTTGTCGTCTACCAAAAGAGAAAGAAAGGGGTAGTAAAGGTCGGGCTATCTATCGGGCCGTAGGCAGTTAGGTGACCTACGCTACGCATGCAGCCCCTACCGCATACGCTCTACGCCATTCATCTAATAATAATATTTATAACCTCTACTCGTACAGACAAGTACGTTTTAGTAATATATTAATAATACACTTCGTAAATTTCTTAATATATTTATTACTACGTATATTAATAATATATTTATTTATTTATCTTCGCTTTCTAAGTGTTAGGATACTTTAACACGGTATAATAGACGTAATATACATGCAGTGCGATATGTAGTTGGATTCTTAAGGTTCTATTCTATAAAAAGGGGAGTATATATAGAGCCAGCTACCAAGGCGCTAGCAGCAGGCGAGCCAATCGTAGGTCGGCAGAATCCTACACCGCCACCCTTGTCGCATTCTGCCATATTCTACATTCTGCCATATTCTGCCTACCCGTCTTCCTATACTGGCAACTCTTTAAATGCTAGAAAATCAATAGAACCTCTTCTGCAGTAGTAAGTGTGTTTCAACATATAACTGCTTTTAACTTCTTTGTGTTAAATGGACATGTCTATGTGGCTAAGCGAGCACTGCAGCACCCCTGCATCTTAGTAACACTAACATCATTAACATTTACAAAATTGAGCCTTGCTTGCTTGCTTTCTATATTAGTCTCATTTGAGAGCTAATACCTTATTTACTTAATTTCTAATAATTAATTGTTGCTGTTGATAACTTAACGACCTATACGCTTATCTAAACCTTCACGAATCGTCCGTGAAAACCTTAAAAACTTAACTAATGATGACACACTCAACGAGCTAAACTCCTCAGAGGTTACCTACCAGTCTCCCTTACCTTCCCCTATACCTTTAGGTGATACGCCAGCATTACAGTCTTTATCCTCTATAATGGCGCCTCTCTCCACGGCTTAACGCGAGACTTTAGCCGCTAAAAAAGCCGAAGAATGGCTCTAATAACTATATGAGGAGGACCTAAGAATTAGAAGAGCTTAGGTAAAAGAGGTTAAGGACTAGGCAACTGATCGGAAAATAAGACTTCTTTAGGAACAGGAGGACTGTACCAAAATGCTACGCGTCCAAAAAGAATAGGAAGATTAGGCGACTAAACTCCATATATTAAGCCTCGCTACGGTAATAACGAGATTAGCTACGGCAGTGTTATCCTTAACCCTAATTAATGAACTAGGTAAGTTACTCCCCTTTATAGCTAATATCCTAAATACTCTCCTCCCTAGCGTCCCGAATAAAGAGATACTTAAGGTATTTTAGGGTACTTTCTTACCTAATAACCTTTCTCGCCTCCGGATACACTAGCTCTAGTCTAAGCCTTAGAATAATATCCTTATTGTTAACAGCGTCCTTTCTATAAGACCGAAAGAAGGGATAATAAAGGACTACCCGTTAGTTAAAGTGTGGGTAGAGGGCTTTCTTAACTATATAATGATTTTAATTATTATATATAAGAATCTTTCAGTAGATCTTATTCCCCAAATACTTGCCTTTTATAATTAAGTTATCTAGCTATCCGCCACCTACTAAATTGCTTCCTTAATAACTATGGCCTTAGAGTACTACTCTATGGTTATTTAAAAGAACTAGTTAGAGCTAGCCAACTAGAAGATCTTTAGTAACTTCCTAGATATCTATTATAATCCCAGTACTTATAAATCCGTATTTATCTTAAAACGCGCGCAAGTAAGCACTAATATCTTAAGGATCTGTTATAGCTTTAATAGAGGGAAGTGTGACCTGGGTAAGGATTGCAAGTTCCCGCATACCTATAGCAAGTGCAGTAGCCCGTATACTGCGAGGAATTATAAGTAGTAATTACTAGAGGAAAGTGTTAATAAGGAAAAGGAAGAGGAGGAAGAGGATTTCATTAAGCTATACCTATACTCTGCCGAAACCATGCTCCACCCTTATAGTATGGGTAGGCTGAATACTATACTATCATTTCCAGTCTTTTTGCCCTTTTTTCCTCTACAGGACTTTCCATCCCCCTTAATTATTTAAGCGTGGGGGCGTTATCTATCCCTGTACCCCAGCAACCTCTAACATAATATTATTGGTATCTTAAAGTTTAAATGCTAGATTGGGGTAGACCTAGAAATTAAGCTCCTCTCCTAAAAGAATTAAGCCTTAATAGCCGCAAATACGGTCCTAATCTTAAAGAAGATTAGCGCCGATCTAGATATAGGCAGGATTATAATGGCAACGTCTCCCATTATATCCTTACCGCTAGGTTTAGTACCTAAAGCGGATAGGGGATGGCGCCGTATTTACAACTTATCCTTACTATCTAGCCGATCTATTAACGACTTAATCCCTATAGCATTTGCCACACTATAATATTTAATAGTTAATTAGGTTCTCTAATATATTATATATGCAGGCCGTAGTTACATAATTGTTAAGAGGGACATTAAGGACGCCTTTTAGAATATCCTACTTTTTATTAAAGCTTAACGCCTTATAGGGTTCTCCTAGAAGGGTATAGTATATTTTAAACGTTACCTCTTATTTAGCCTTTAAACTATACCCTTTTTATTTAATCTTTTTATAAAGGGATTCTACTGGATACTTATCTAATATATCCCAAACGCCGCCTTAGAGCACTATTTAGATAATTTTATCTTTATACTCTCTAACGCTTCTATTCTCCCTTAATTACTTAATATGTATAACTAATTAAGCAACAAATTAGGCATCCTATGAAACGAATTAAAGAATATTAAAGGTACCACGGCCGAAGTCCTAGGTTATATTATAGATACTCTAAAGTTTAAGCTGCGTCTTTCTTCTTTAAAATAGGCCACTACGATTAAGGAGATTAATAAAGCTTTAAGTGGTAGATCCCTAACGCTAGTTTAGAGTTAAAAACTAGCTAGTAGACTTACTTAGAGCGCCCAGGTAATTAGGCTTAGGTATTTATATAACCGCTCTATCTAGGAGTTTATCTCTACTTTTATAAAGGCAGGTGGTTATCCTTACTAACGGCTAATAGCTAAACTTCGCTAAGACTTGTTATGGTGGAGGGATGCTCTTACCCTTTTAAATGGTATCCTCTTCTTTAATAATATAGATTGAAAATAATTCTATCTCTTTTTAGACGCATCCGGGATTCTTAGTTATAGGGCCTTCTTCTTCTTTAAGGACTCTTAAGGGATAATATAGCCGCCCTATTTGGTATCTCTACCCTAAGACGATTCTTTAAGCTGCTACCCTAATATAGAACACCGCCTTGCCCTAATTAATAAGCGGGAGGTTTAAGCGATTATAATCTTATTCTAGCTCTAGGTAACGCAGTAGGAGTATAGCTTAGTCTATATCCATACGGATAACACAGTAGCACTTTTAGGATTTTAGAATACGGTGGTAAAAGGACCAGGTAATTACCCGCTCTATAAGATCCTCTAACTAGCCACAGCCTATAATATTACGCTCTACGCGGAGTGGGTTTCCTCTATAGAAAACGGGCTAGCTAATACTCTATCTCGTTTTAATCGCGATAGGGTGTTATTACTATGCCCGCATTAGAATACTTCTAATTTACCGTTACTATATACTTCTTTATTATATTTAATCTAACGCTGAAATAGGAGACTTAGTCCCTCTTAAAGACCCCCTACCTAATTTCTAGATTAAGGTAAAAGCCCCCTTAGAATGCTTTAGCTAACTATTATAGCACAACCTCTCCGAGGGAATAAGAGATTTATACCGTCCTATAATTAAGAGTTAGGAGGGCTACTGCGACCTTTATAGAGCGGTGAAGTACCTAGCGCCCCTCTACTACTTGGGAGAATAGATTACCTAATAAATCTTTGGTAATACTAGTTTAGGAATAAGCCGTATTAAGCCTGCTATAGTTAGAGCCTACGTCTCCGCAATTTAATCTTACTATATTAACGCTAATTATAACACCTCCGTCTTTAATAATCCTATTATTAAGAGGATCCTAAACGGTATAATATCTATAAATCCCTCTACTACGGCTGAAAGATTACTAATTACTAAAGACATTCTTGCCTAATTAGTTACCCTAAATACCTAATCCGTTAAGAATTTTAACTTTAACGCCGCCGTCACCACGGCCTTTATGGGATTCCTTTATTTAGGCGAGATTACCTATACTAAGGCGCAGAAAGATAGCCACGCCTTCTCTACTATAAAATATACCAGAAATAATATAACGCTGGCAGAGGACTATATAATATTACGTCTAAAGCGTAGTAAAACGGATGTTAATTACTAAGGAGTCTTAATTATAATTGCTGCTTTAGGGCAACCTAAATGCGTAATTTAAGCTATAAAATACCTGTTTAAAAACGACCCCTAACCTAGAAACGCCCCTCTCTTCTACTTTAAGAGATTGGCCTTTATAAGCTACGCGGTTAGGAATAAGCTAAAGTATAAAGTTACCGCTCTTGGCCTCCACTCTAAGCTCTATAACGGACACTTGTTTTAGAAAGGCGCTGCTTAATACGCTTAAGATAACGGTTTTACGGATAGCTAAATATAGTAACTAGGCCGGTGGTCCTTATAAGCATTCCAGCTTTACTATTTATTATCCCCAAAAGACCTATTCTGGCTGAGTGTAAACTTCTAACGTGGAACGCTAATACCGTTCTTATTATTACTTGCCCTAGATATAATAGGCGAAGGTATTTAGGCACAATGGCGTGTAGGAGTACCTATTTTGGCACGCTAATATATTAACTTAATTCTCTCCTTCCCCCCCTTTTTTTCTTTTTTTTTTTTTCCCCTTACTCTACCTTGTGTGGTACGGGCGCTGCGCTTCTGGGTCTATAGGTATTATATTTAGTTAAGGTAGGGCAATCCCCTGTAAATGGCCTTGCGAATATACCCATTCTTAATTAATGCCTTTAAGCCCATACCCACCAATTAGATTAATTCTTAATCCTCTTTTCCGCAAGCGTGTAAATAATAGATAGATATGTCTATGTGGCTAAGCGAGTACTGCAGCACCCCTATATCTTAGTAACACTAACATTATTAACATTTATAAAATTGAGCCTTGCTTGCTTGCTTTCCCTCCCACCCGTACCTTTTCTTTGGTTGTATATTTTGGGCTTTGTAAATAGATACTGTAGTGATATGCTTGCGCACGGGTCCATAGGCATCACGTTTAGTTAAGGCAGGGCAATCCCCTGTAAATGGCCTTGCGAATATACCCATTCTCAATTGATGCCTTTGAGCCCGTACCCACCAATTAGATTAATTCTTAATCCTCTTCTCCGTAAGCGTGTAAATAATAGATCTCCTTTCGTATTAAGTGTTCTTCTATTCTACCCACTCCATAGCCTATAGTTCTAAGTAATTGGTATTAATCAACTTCTTAAGAGCCGTAGATGCCTTGCTCTTAGTCATTAAGTCAGCAGGGTTGCTGTCACCGTCGATCTACTTGACTTCCGTAATCTCTTTACGTTTATACAACTAACGAAGACATATAACGTCTATTATAAGGCGTTTCTCTCGTGTAGTACCTAGCTTAATAAGACATTTATAGAGTAATTTTAAGTCGGTACAAAGTACGAGTGAAAGCTTAATCTGTAGGAGTTGTTTAACGGTTAACTTAATTGCGGCGCCGATATCGAATCTATGGGCTATTGCGTAGAGTTCTAAGGCTAGTACGCTTCTGGTAACTCTTTTGCACTTAATTAACAACCAGTAGATAATATTAGCCTTATATAACGCGTCCTCCAATACCAGTACGTATCCTATTTATAACGGAAGGTCCTTATTATTAGCGAATAAGGCGTTAGTAAAAGTAAGTAGGCGTAATATATTAATATCTAATTTAACAAATATAAGACCTCTTATTGGATTATCGATCTATAGTTATAGTCGTTTATTAAGTGCTATAATATCTTCCTTCTTAGGGTTAATTACCTAGGCGGTAAAAGAGAGATTAAAGGAAGCTTTTGGTTGGCATATAGAGGTAATATATACACCTCTTACACGTTACGCAACGTATTATTCCTTCGTAGTTAGTGCATTACGGACTATACCTCTTAAGCTTATAGTTATAGCTACTTTACTAAGGTGGACCGTATTTAGGTTCTTGTACTAGCGTTCCTAGGTTATTATAATATTGCCTTCCTAAAAGAGTTGAATAATGCATCTATTAAATTTAAGTGACTGCTTAACTATAAGATGCTCGCGCTCTTTTGCGAGAAAGTAAGCCTTTTCTAGCTATTATTGCTCCGCGTCCGCAAAGGTAGTATTATCTAAGAAGAGAGTGTCGTTAGTTTAAAGGCTAATAATGCTAAAGTAGTTAGGAGTGTTGCTCTATAAGAGGCAAGGGTTATACGTTAATAAGTTTATATTTAATTCCTTAATATAGTAATTATAGTAGGTTATAAACTAGTAATTACCTGCTTCTGGAATACCGTATAAAGGCTTAATCACCTTTAGGATTAAGTTCTTTCCAATACCTAGTTGGTTTTCTAACTCGTAAGGTGGTCGGATATAGAAGTCTTAATTTAGTTTTATAAGAGACTAAATATACGCCTAGGAGATATCTCGTAGGTATAGCTATATGCCGTTACCTTGTAGTATCGCTGCAATATATAGAATAAGGCGTTAGCTGACTCGTTAAATAGTAGGTAACTAGGTTAATATAATACTCTTTTTAAGATCGTTATACGCTTAGACAACGAGTCTTAATTTCTTAAAGGCTTTGTTAGTACTGGGGTTCTTAATCTCATCTATAAATTATAAGTTAAAGATTCTAACTCCTACAGGTACGTCCTAAGGGTTAATTATCTTAAATATGCCCTTTTTAATTAGTTCTGTAATTTCCTTTTAACGGGACGTTTCAAACTGCTTATAGTTACTATCCTCTTGCAAGAATACGGTAATATTAGCAGTATTAACATAAGGGGGATACTTGCGGGGTCTTCTTCTCCCTCGGCAAGGTGGTTGTGTTTCTTCGGTTTTAGTAAGGGACAGTTTCTGTATAGAGACGGTTTCTATAGTAGGTTAAATATCGTTAACTTAAATGTTATCAACTTAGGTGCTGTTAACTTAAATATCTTTAACTTAAATGTGTCTGGGGTCTGTTAAGTATAGTTTAATAATAGTACTATAGAACTTTATAGGGCCGCTAGGTAGGTTAACAGTACATATTTCTCCTTTAACATTTAGTAGGTTGTATAGTCCTGCCCAGTGTCTAGGTTATCCTATATTGCCTTCTCTCTAGACCAGTATTAAAGAGTTAAGGGGTAGATTATAAATTGCGGTAGTGCTAGGGCCATTATATATATTAAGTGCATCTACGACCTAGCGCTCCGCTCGTATCTTCTTCACTTCCTCTATGGCTTTCTTAAATGCAATTATACGCTATATTACTGTGGGTAAAAATGCGTTAGACTCTGTCATTAAAGGGTACGCTCTAAATACTAATAGCGTAGGTATTAGGCCGTCTAGTCCTACGGAGTCGTTAATTGCTTTAAAGGCCATTTATAGTGCTATATCCTTATTAATTCCTAGTATCTTAGAAGTGATAATATAGTAAATACGTCGCAAGGGGCCGTAATAATATTCTACTATGCCGATCAAGTTATAAGCTTTAACCGGTACGTTCTTTATAGTAGTGCCTATATTAGCCGCGTATTGCTTAAACTCTCTACTAATAAAGTTCTTACCTACGTTATATGCAATTACATCTAGGGGACCTAGGTATATATTAATCTAATACGCTCGTAACATGTCCCATATATACTTAGCGCTAATATTCTATAGCTATCTACCTGCTTAAAATTGGGTGCCTTTATTAACGATATAAAGTACGGGCTTGCTATTAATATATATAATATCAACAATGATATAGTAGTTGAAATTAACGTCATCCTTTAAGGTGAATCTAAATCTGCCTAGTAACTTTCCGTGCTTTTAACAGTATAAGCAGTAGCGGGTAATATGCTCGAGGGTCTTATAATTAGCATCGTTTTTATAGCCAGCACGGTCTAATATTCTCTTAAGTCACTATACTAACGGATGTCTAAAGCGTCAGTATAGGCGTTATAATTCTACATCAGTTAAATAGCATGGGTTTTAGTTAAAAGACTCTATAATAAATGCATATAATAAAGTATTCTATAGTAGAAACAGGTGTCCGAATTAGCGTATAACTAGTACGGTCTTTAAGGGGGCTATTAAGACATTCTTTAGATTATTAAAGTACACTTATAAATTATCTATATCTGCTAGGCAAAGCAGAAAGGGGGTATTAACTTTAACAACGTGAAACTCTACTATGCCTATTAGTGTAGTCACCTTAATAAAACCAATAGATGATATAGAACCTATTCCGAACTGTACGCTAATTATACCTCTTGTAGACTTATTTAACTATACTTTATCGATCTTCTAAAGTACAAGAAACTAACCGTATCCTACTATAGAACGTTTAAAGGCTCTAGTATTAATTATTACACTTATAAACTTTATAGAGGTGTAGTATAAGGTTGTATTATACGTAAACGGGTCTATATTGGTAAGGAATGCATCTATCGTAGTGTTAATAGTTATGACTACGTAGTTATATACTCTGTTAGCTAGTTCTAAAGCTATAGCGGTCGTATTATCTGGTTCAATCTCACCATACAAAGTATAGTATGCTGTGGCCTAATTATCCTCGTCTAATAGAGTACTAGGGTTTATATTAACTACCAGGGCGTTAAATGCGTCGGTAATCTCATCATCTAAGTTATTATCCTCGTCGTTATCGCCTTCGTAGTCTATAATATACTACTTCATTCGCTTCTGGAAGCGGTCCTTAAACTTATTTTTAAACTTGGTTTTAGACTCTTCTTACTCCTCCTTAGTATATTTCTATAAGCGACATCCTTCCTTATTATATATAAAGCAACGTAGTTTCTATCGGTTGCGGTTATACGGGGGGTTGTTGCGGTTGCTGCGGTTATAGTTGTTGTCTCTTCTATAGAATTATTGGTCTGTAAAGAAGGCTTATATCTTCTCCATATACTCTTTCTCGTATGCTGTAATGGACAATTAAGGTTTATTAATAAGGGCTTTAAGGTTATCCGGTGGGTTAGAGACTGCATATCTATATACTAGTATTCCCTAGTAAGAAGTGACGATTTTATTATAAAGGAAGTCTATTATTTATAGGGTAGGTCTAAGGCCATGTTATAGTTAACGAAGTCTATAAATTAGTAATTAGAGGCATTCGCTTATAGACTTGTCTATATTTCCTACCATTACTATTATAAGTATAATAGTATTCCACTTATCTAGGTTCTTGCGTTAAAATCCTAGTCCTTTAAAGAAATTCTAAAGGTGCTTATAAACTTTAGCAAATAGTAGGCGGGACAGTTAGTTTATATAGAAGTGGTCTAAAGCTAATCCTTTCAACATAGTAGGGAATGCCTTAAAGTAAGCTTCTTAGGGTACGTCCGCTTAATTATAGATGTCGTAAAATATTATCAACTTATAGTTAAGGCTTTCATTTATGCCACCGTATTTCTGCTCCTCTATATATATTTTAGCTGCATTCGCAATTTCTTTGCCGTAGCCGGTCGCAGTAATAGGGCGGTTTTCCTCGTCCGTAGGTTATACGTAAAGTTACTATATTATTATTATAGATTAAGGCGTAACAGATGGTATAAAAGTAGAGGTATTTGTGGGTTAAGGTATAACAGATAGTGTAAAGGTAGAGGTAGTTAGTATACTAGTTAGTTAGGTT
>Ga0307515_10007937_pt1 | contig 20846 bp, 11 predicted proteins | sample 17_EM_MG_FD_194513 | JGI IMG/M metagenome (GOLD analysis project Ga0307515, IMG submission 194513) | Populus trichocarpa ectomycorrhiza microbial communities from riparian zone in the Pacific Northwest, United States - 17_EM | ecosystem: Host-associated > Plants > Roots > Unclassified | place...
AATTTGAAAAACATTTTTTTAACCAAACACATTAAACTACTTTTTGTTCAACCTCAATTTTAACCACAGTTTTAACCAAACATATATTTTTCCAAACCAACCTCAACTAAAAGTACTTTTTATAAAACAACTTTTTTAAAACCACAATCACAACAACAACCGTAATACCAAACACACCCTTATATATAACTATGTTTTAAACACAAAACTCAGTAGCTCCATCAAAAATAAATTGTGTTTTGAATGTTGCCAAACAATTGTTTAGCTGTGGTACGCTCAACACGCAAACAGCTGCAAACTATTTTATTGACATGACATGAAATGGAAAGCTAATTTCCGAAAGAAAGGAAGGGAAATGTTTCCGAAAGAAAGGAAGGGAAATGTTGCTCTTGTTCCATGGCAACTACGGATATCTTTGCTTATTAGTACGGTTTTTTAAAAAATAATAAGTAAAATATTACAGTTTGAAAAACAAAATAGTAAAATAACATTGTTATATTGCAATTACGAAACAAGACATTTAATTATTTTTTTTGAAATAAGCTACATGAATTATAATAAGAAGAGAGATAAGAGAAAAATAAAATAAAATTTAAAAAAAACACTAAAAGTAAACCAAATCTTCAATAAAACAAATATAAGAATATTAAAAAAGTTGTCAATGATGATCTGAGTGTGATATATACTAGCCACCCATAATATCTTGAAAAATAAATAATATTAGAGAATAAAAAAAATGAGAAATTTTGAAGAAACTCATTAAATTATTATGAGATTTTTGCTATTAGATTCATTAAGAAACTAAGAAATTTTGGATCATTGGCTGATATTTATGAGATATTTGCTATCAAATTCATTAAATTCTAGCAATAAGAGCACTGTTAGACTTTTTAACCTTAGGGAGCACGATATATCAGCAACAACAGTGTAGCTTTATTTAAAAAAATTAAGTTCCTAATATTAATTTATACCTAAAATTAATATGTTTAGTACTCAATCTAAAATAAAGAGAGAGAAAAACATATTTAAAAACACACAATATACTCGATTTAAAACAAATCTAAATTAGATATTTATTATAATACACACAGGCATGAATTTCACTACATCATTTCTTTTTTACTTTTTATAATAATTAAATGTATTAACTAAGAGATAGTCATTTAGAAGATGATCTAAAAAAATAAATTGAATGACCGTGAGTCCATATAAAGAGAAAATGAAAAGAAACATGATAAAAAAAAAACTAAATTAATTAATTATGTGTATTTGTCAACATTCAAATACCATCTTCAATATAAATAAAATCATTAGTATACTTAACTATCTAGTAGGTGACCTAGTGATAAGAATTTGAAACCAAAGAATTTGCCCCCTGTGGTTGCTAATATGATAGTTATTGGAGGCTTGCATAGTCGTTAATTTTAGAGCCCGTGAGATTAATCAAGGTGCGTACAAGCTAGCCCGGACATCCATGTTAATAAAAAAAAAATCACTAGTATAATTAAAATTAAATTCACCTTTAATTTTAAAGTAAAAAAAAATCACTAGTATAACTGAATTATTTAATTATATATATTTGTCAACAACAATCAAATACCATTTTCACTATGAAAAGGTCATTACTAGAAACTATCTAGTAGATAATCAAGTGATAAGAGATTGAGACTAAGAAATTTATTCTCTTTGTTGTTTCAGGTTCGAGCCCTGTGGTTGCTAATATAATAGCCACTAGAGGCTTACATGATCGTTAATTTCAGGACCCGTGGAATTAGTCGAGGTGCGTGTAAGCTGGCCCGGATACCCATATTAATAATAAAAAAAAAAGTCATTACTGATATACTTAAAATTAAATTCACTACTTCACCATATTCTAAAAAAGCATTATAGGAAGTACTTGTACAACAATTGTATGTGAGGGTCTCAATTAATTAATATAAGCTAGGACTTTGTGAGGAAATTATTGTAGCAATAAATAATACTTACTTTCTCCGCTTTGACTCTAATAAAGCCACTAACCTATAAATTAAGGGATAATTTAATCTTTTTATATGAACACATTAGTCATTGGAACATTAATTAGAAGCAAAATTTACCTTTTACTTTCTTTATGAATAATATAATGACCTAATTAGCCTTATAATAATAAAAAATCATTAACTTGTATCTGCTCTTCTAGACATTTTCTTTCTTTACACAGTTAAATTACTAAACTACCATAGGAAAAAACAAAAATAAAGCTTTCTTTTAAGGGGTTTTTTCATCTTTAAATTTTGATTTTTTTGTTATTAAGTTCACTTATGAGTAATTTAGTCTTTTAAAATATAAAATATTAATAAAAAAAAGTAGTTGGTCAAAGCATGAGAGTGTTCTCCATTTATATTTCATATCCAATTTAAATTTTACTTTTTTATTACTATTTTTTATTTTTTTTATCTTCCTTTAATTTATGTTTTCCTTTCTAATTTTTTTCAGTTTTATTTGATTTTTATATTAAATTAATTTTTATTTTTTAATCCCTTTTACTAATTAATTTTTATTTCGATTCATTCACGTAATTTTTTTTCATATTAAATTTTACTTGATTTTTTTATACACCTTGGAGGCGATCAATGATTGGACAATTGTTAGGCAAAGCACCAATAAATAATCAGTTGAAACTCAAACAGCTGGGGTCCTGACCAGATGATGGTTTGTCGACAGATCAGAGTGGGCGACACTCTATTATATAACCTTTATTTTTCTCCGGTGATATTACAGCAGTTATCATCATCCCTGTGCTATCAATCAATTAATTTGCATGGCAGCAGCGACAGCAGCAGACGTGAGAATCTGGCGAAGACCATGATGGATTTGGATTCAGTTTCAGTGACAAGTGACCCACGAATCAACCAAAATCCAGCACTACACCTCCTGAAAAAAAAGGACCCTCCTTTTTTTTCAACAACATTCCACTCCAAATCCGGCAACAATTCCTTTCTTACACTCATTGCATCTTCTCTCAAATCCCACCTTCCAACATTGTTTTGATGACAACCCTCATTTCTGCTAACTCAAATTCCTGTATTTACTTCTCTACCCTTCTTTCCATGTTGCGCCACCCTACCCTCGCTTCCCCTTTCAAAGCCTGCGCTACTACCCTCTCTGTTCTCTCCTCTGGTGTCGCTCTCCATGCTTTATCTATCAAGCTCTCTCTCAACACCAACCCCTTCTCTTACTTGAAGACTCGCTTCCCTGTTTAAGCACGCAAAGTGTTTGATGAAATGCATGAGAGAGACGCGGTCGCAAAGAAAAGGTAAGATACTTCCACAATGCATTCTGCAAGACAAACCAGACAGGGCTTTGGTTATGGTATCAAGCAGCTTGAAATAAGAAATTATTAGACCTGCTTTAGCATCCACAAGGTCACGATTACACAACTGAGTCAACTGACACCATACTGCTCAAATCTACACAACGACAAAGGATAAACAAGAAATTAGCCCATTAAAATAAAAGCAAAACGAGCTTTTTGGGGTAATTACAAATTACACGGCTTAAAGCATCAGCAGTGACATGACATTGACACCACCTGGTTTAACAATCATCAAGGACTTTCACCAGCTACAAAACCTGTAAAACCTAGCGGCACCTTGTTTCGCATCAATCAATTCTTTATTAGAACTGATTTGATTTGTTAATTGAATTATTTTGCATGGAATAGGTTTTAAAATTATAGAGTTTATTTGAGTTGAATGGATGAAATTACATTATTCTCCACTTGTTTTCATCTAAAAAACTACTTATTTTAAAAATATTTATGTGAAAAAGAGAGGAGGCAATAGAAGGATGTTAATATGACTGATTTTTAAAATATTAAATTTTTTTAATGGGATTTTTAAATCTATAAAAATCTCTGACTTGCATAATTTATTTATATTGTTTAAATATTCTTAAATATTAAAATTAAATAAATAATGTTAAAATAATTTTATTTTTAGTCGAATCTCAATTCTTCCAGAAATATAATAGTAAAAGAAATTTTATGGAATAATATTATTAATTATTATCTGAGCCTCGTTTTTTTTCTTAAAATTATATGTAAGTAAGAGAAGAAAATCTTAAATGAAGATTAATAAAATATATAAATTTAAAAACTAATTAATAAATTATCATTTATTTGTTGCGTATCCGATTCGCTTCAGTGCGTTGCCAAAAAGAAATGGTTAGTAGGGCCCAACCTTTTGCCAAATGCCGAACATATGCATCAATTGAGTCTTTGACCAAACCCAACCATTGCTCTTCCTTTCTTCTACTCAGCAGACGCATAACGCAATTCAATCTCTTACAGACTTTTTAGTTTCAGAACTCTGTTCCATACCCATCCATCAACACAATCTGCTCACCTTGGATTGCCCACTTCACAAAAGCCCCTGTTTTTACTGTTTCTGCTGCGGTTTTGCTTCACAACAGAGCAATAAAACCACCTCCACTTTTCATCATACTTAATGATAGTTTCATCCAAAACAGGATAGCAAGTGATTTGATTACAAAAAACACAAAGTGGGTTTTTGATCTTTGGAATTTCTTTATAGAAAGCTGTCAACTTTCGTTGTATTCTGACATGGTTTTTTTTTTCTTGGAATTTGTTTCAAGTGTATCCAAAGGTGAAGGTGAGAACAGATGGGCGAGACGATCAACATGCACACGACTGGAGTTCTTTGCTTTCCTTGAAAGATATCCAGTTTCTTTGTTTGCAGGATTCTTGCGTTCCAGGTGCTTCCTGCTCTCTCCTTCCTATACCAGCCCTTTTTCTTTCTTTATTTTGAATTTTGTGGCATAAGTTTTTCTTTTTTCCAATTAGTTTGATTTATCTTATCAGCAGTCTGAGCTTGCTGAGCTACCTCTGCTAGTGCTAACTGGGATAAATAGTTGGATATATGGGTTTTGATAATATCTGCTATACTTATTTTCTATCTGACAAATATTTGGAACATGTTATTCTGGGTTGTTGCTGTTTGGCCAAGAATTCAACAGCATGCTTTGTTGATAGTATGGTTAAACTTTGATAGTTGATAAAAAAAGTATTAGTTATTTTTTGCTCTGCCAAGTCCATGTATGTCTTATTTTTTAAGTTGGATGGGATGGTGTAAAAGAAATTTCTGTCTTCAGTCAAGCTGTTTTTTGTTTCTAACCGGCTGGATGAGCATTCACGGCTGTTTATTTTTTCCCAAGCCTTTAGGTTGTTTCAGGATGTTGGGTGACAGATCGGCCGTAGCAGTACTCCGGGGTATAAACCAGGGCAACAAATGTCGAGCATACGACATGCCTGTCTTATTCCAATTTTACTATTAGTAATGAGGGGGGGGGTGATTTTATGAAAATGATGCCTCCATTAGCTATCATTACGAAATATTCAGTTATCAAGTTAAATAGTGGTGTTAAGAACTTTCACCACCTTGCTAGTAATTTTGATGTCACAACTCAAGGGGGTGATATTATTATTTGATAAGGGGTACTATGCTCTGAGAAACAAGATGGTACAGAATCATGTGCAGAATGTGAAATAAACATTAGATTGGAAGCTACGCAATGAGCATACATCTGAGAAGCTGCTCTCCTTTGTTTCAAGTTAGATAAACACTGACAAATTAAGTAATGGAATTTATTGCTAATTTTCCCTTTTCAAATCAGTTTGTTCTTTGATATTTGGTCCATATGTTCCTGCTGACCTTCATTATTTGCAGTGAAGGGGCACCAAGATGTTTCTCCACCAATCGTAGCAAGAATTCGGAAGTCTTATGTACCGAATGTAATCATGCCACAAGTTTCTGTTTCTGAAGGTTAAAGTTTAGCCCGTTGCATTCATGACACAAAATTCACATTATACTCTGTGCAGAGATATTTGTCAGTTCTTACAAATTAACTCTATTGATTCTCAGAAGCAGAGAAGAAAAGCTATTCTACCGAGGAGGATAGACTGAATATTAGAGCCAGTTCGATCCCACGTCCACGTGCTGTCTTATCTAGTCCTGGTAATATTCTTTTCCTGCTAACCATTTAATCCAAATTTATCTCTTGAAGTACTATTTACTATTTACTGTCTACTATTACTATGGTGTTGTACTCTATCATGCCTTAATAGGTGCATCAAAGAGCTTCATATAGACATAAAAATAAATTAAACCGAAGCCAGCTTCAACGTGGTTTAGGGTTGGAGAATGAAAGTAAGCTTTCATTACTCTTATGTTTGTAGCACAAAAGATTGATATATTTGTGTAGGAGCTATAATTGTAGTAATGAAACATGCTTTTGGTTTTTGGCTTTTCAGGCAACAATGCAAATCATCCAGAGTCTAATTCCTTTCTTACAATGCACAAGCTTTAATTTTCATCGAATGATATCCTTGTTGATTTTTATGTTCTAAATTTTGAGCATTTCAAATTATTGAATCAGACCATGGAAGATGCAGAAGGTACTAATGAACTCCATGCAATTAGGAAACCATGTCAGTGGGAAGTCTCTGGATGCATAAAGCCTGAAATAACTTAAAGTCTGTCTGGTTTGGAAGCATCAGATTTTAAAAACTTTGGGGAACAAGATGCTGTGCTTGTTTAGGAACATAATGACCAGTTTTCTTAGGATCGGGATTTGACAAATTAAACCAGTATTTATTTGGGCATCAAAAAGCCCAGATACCATGATAACCATTGCTGTATCACATTTGTTCATATGCACGTCTTTTTGCTGCTTATGCACTGGCCAGCTATCTGCACTCCTTTCCAGTTATGTGTTTGTATGCCCACGATCTATTTAGATGCTGTGAAGATCTCTAACTTGTGGATTTTCGAATTTGTATCTAGACAATGATGCGGTGATTGGAAGTAACAACAGGACTAAAGTGGCACGACCTACAGCTTCAAAGAATAATAAGCTGATGGAAAGTAGACATGAACCATGTAAAGCTGTCCCCGGTCAAATCACTGATGCAAGTCCAACAAGTACAAGGAAGTCCAAGAACACTTCTGATAACAAGAGTGAGCTTAAAGTAAAGAAATGGTCACCACCTGAAGCATCCAGCCAGAGAAGAAAGATCGCAACCGATAAACCACGTTTCATGAGAATCTAATTGTTTGATTGTACACACTGGATCGACAGTTGAGATCATGATAGCTATGATTATAGCTAGGGCTTTTTTGTTTCCTAATGGAAGCGTGATAGCCTCAGTTGCAATTTTGCTATACTGTAATAGAAACCACATGAAGAGCACTGTTCACATAACAGAGTCCTTACATTATGAGTTTGTAGCCCAGAAGAAGAAATCCTCACTTTATGAGCTTGTAGTTCAGGGGAATCCAGAGAAAGGGAGATCAGAAAGACCAGCCAGCCCGCACAAATCATCGATGGAAAGGTTCAACAATACATGGGGCAGTTGCAGGCATGGCTCTCTAGCCAAAGTCCATGGTGATTCGTGGAGCAAACAAACTCAGACTATATGTTCAGTATCATCATTTAACGTGTACATGAGAGTGGCAAAACAGCACATGGATGCATGGATGTCGCGGGATGAGTAACATCCAAAATATCTCATAGCAGCCAGATTGTGCCCAACATCTTATTGAAATTGTTGATCCAGACTACCCAGGAACAAAATTACTTGTGATTTAGTAACAGTAGATCTCCTTAGAACTCGCTTCTGCATTAAAAGCACAGAAGTAGTTCTTGAGAACCAAACTTTTAACTTCCTTAAGAACATATGCCAGAACCCTTATGTTTCTTGGCCGCAGCCATTGTTTTTTTTATTTTTTCCATTTTTTTTTAATAGCAAATATACATATGTATGCATGCAAATGTGGATCTTAAACAATTTCCCATTCATGTACTAGCTTTTAGGCAATTGCCAATCGAAAGATCTAACACTTCATTGCTCACTCATCAAAATCATTTGAACTTATAACGATACTGTTGAGTGAAATGCTATTATCAAGTGTGGAGTGACAACAGCAGTTAGTCCAAAAGACATGTTTCTCAGTTACAGATCTTGGAAGGCGTGTCGTTCATTTTTTTCCTTGATGAATCTAGAAAGACATGTCAAACAACGGATAGACCAAGCATCAGTTCTGGCAGTGAAAAACGCAAGAGAGACCAAAAATTACCAACACTGAAGTCTGAGTCTGATCCATGCTAAACTCACCTTATCCCCCTATGCATATCTCTACCCTCATCTCATTGGACACAATCTGCCCACATCAGCTTGCACAGCTTAACCCTTCTCCCATCCCTCCATTAGCACTTACTTTCAACTCATCATACCCCCACCCATAACTGAAAAAACCATCACCAGCACTTTTCGAGCCAATTTCTTGCACCATGGCTGCCTCTGCTGCTGCAGCTGCAGGCTCATCTTTCTCTCCTTCATCAATTCACACCTTCAAACGCATGCATATCAAGCACTGTCCATTGAGTCATTCTCTCCTCAAAGTCTCGCCAGCTCGCATCATGTTAGCCTCGTTATATCGCTCTGATTATGCTATAGAACCACTTTCACAAGTTGCAGTCACATGGAGGGTGCCGAGAGTATCTGCTTCTGTTGCTCAAGAGGAGGCACCTGCAACTGCTTCTGCGGTGGAGGAAGAGGAACTGGCTTCAGAAGAAGCAAAAGGAGAAACTAATGAGATCCCTGTTAATACTAAGCTTTACTTTGGGAATTTGCCATATAATGTTGACAGCGCACAGCTTGCTGGAATCATTCAAGAGTATGGTAGTCCAGAGATGGTCGAGGTATGTTAAACATTAATGCATCTGATGAGATAATTGGGAGTGTGATTTATTTCCTTCTAAACATATTAGCTATTTTATACTTTACTTAAGTAGGATATGCAATTATGACTAGATTTACCATCAACTCATGAATAAGCAAAGCCTGTGTATGATGCCAACGTATATAGTGTGGTGGCAAAGTGGGTTCATCAAACATGCAAGAACCAAATAACTTTGTTAAATATAGCTCTGCTATAGCTAGAAAATTCAGCTCGAAAGTTCACCATAGAGATACTTAGATCGACAGATGGCATGTGCTTTAAATCTAAATTTTTTGATGCGCTATGAAAACTTGAGCTTGCTTTGGTAGTGTGAGCAAGGTGCATATGTTTGCATTAATATGCCATGAGTGAAGGTTCTAATAACTTTAAAATGTAGGTTAATTGGACAATTCAATCTAAGTAGTGAAATTCCTGTGTTGGTGATCAGTTGGCAATAGAGTGGTAAATGGTAATAGATTGAACATAACTATATGAGCTTCTTGAACTTGGATGAATGGAACAAGCCTGATAATTCAGTTTTATAATCTCAAGACAAAGTTGTAGGTTGCCTCTTTGAAAAGATTGGATCGGCAAATTGGAGGCTTGAGTATGCTGTTATTCCCTTGTTATCACGATCACTCCATCAGTCAGGAATGTGGTCCACTGTCCTAGAAAAAAACTATGGTACAAGGAGTGAAGGAGGAGCCACATGTTATCATTGTGGCAACAGTTTCCTTGTTATCTGCTACATTCACTTGGATTCAAGGATGAGTCGTAACTAAGTAGGTTGTTCAATGTGAACCGATGCCCGAGGAGGTGCATAATTGTTGCCTATGAAAAAAGGGAGGTGAATGATTGTTTAACTGGTGATCTCGCATTTGCTACTAGAGAAGTTTTATTCCCAATTTTCACTGCTTCACGGGGTTTGGGGAAGTGAAAGAGTGAAATCTGCTTCAGTGTGCATTAAAGCACTGCATTGATTTTCCTTCGTTTTCAAGACTCCTGAACGTCCAAATTTAGACAACCCTTCTCTTGTTATTGCTGATTTCATACTTTTTTCAGGACATTGATGCTTAAGTACTATATCATGATGGAAACTTGACTATTGGTAATGAAATGCTTTGAATATTTTAGAACTTGTGCTCAAGTATTGATTACTCTTTACTCTTTAGCTTACAATGTGCCCTGATCCCGCTACTAATGCTTTCATGGGATTCTATAGCACTGTTTTATTTCCTTTACTGAAGAATGAGCATGGCTGCAGGTTCTCTATCACAGAGAAACCGGAAGAAGCAGAGGTTTCGCATTCGTGACAATGAGCAGCATTGAAGATTGTAATGCAGTCATTGAAAATCTTGATGAAAGCGTAAGAACTCATCTTTCACATCTATGATTTTCTCTGTCTATCTCTCTGTGAGTGAGTGTGAATGATTAAAATATGTACAAGTCATTTGACCTCAAGCTTCAATATTTTTCTCCTTTTCAGCAATACATGGGTCGCATCTTGAGGGTGAACTTTTCAGACAATCCTAAACCTAAAGAACCATTATATCCAGAAACAGAATACAAACTTTTTGTTGGAAATTTATCTTGGTCAGCAACATCTGAAAGTTTGACACAAGCCTTTCAAGAATATGGTAACGTTGTTGGAGCAAGGGTTCTATATGATGGGGAGACAGGAAAATCCCGTGGTTACGGTTTTGTATGTTATTCAACAAAAGCAGAGATGCAAACAGCCCTTGTATCTCTTGATGGAGTGGTACAGTCCATCTCCCTCTACTCTCTGAATACTTTCTCAGTTACTACTACCATTTTTTTTCTTTGGAAAGCAATTAATCAATGGCTCTTGTGTTCCTTATTTAGGAACTAGAGGGACGAGCATTGCGCGTAAGCTTAGCTGAAGGGAGAAAATCATGATATTGTGGACGAAAAAGTGCAGATTTTTTAAGGGATGCTGAACATCAATGCCGATAGCACCGAGAATTAATGGAAGGAAACAATAGTTACTTTTGCTATTGCAGTAACTTGGCAACCTGGGATTCTCTTCTCTTACATGTCTATTGTGTTTGCCTGATCTTCCCCTTCTGATCCATGAGTGGAAGTTCCTTATGAAATCTGTTGTGGTTTTATTTGGTAAGGCTATGAATTCGCTACAAAAAAGAAAAAAGAAAAAAATCTCGTGTTAGCGAGATGCTGCCATGCTGCTTGTATTGCTGCATTTTATACCTAGCTAACATTTTTACTTGACAATGCTGACAAACAAAAGACCTGTGTATCACTTTCATCTACAATTGCTAGTTTTTTTCCAGAATAAGCTGTAGTGGATGGACACCCGATGGTCATGATTTGCTATGATGATGTTTTAGAGACATGGTCTCTGCCATGGCTTGCCATTAGATCCTTGGAGATCCCGGATGTCCCTCATTTTGTAAACAAAAAAGGGGCAACTTTTCCATTTTAGCATGATGGAGTAAACAAGAAACAGCAACAGCATTATATAATTAAGGAATCAAACACAGTATTTGACAGTGTTTAGCAGAAGCATAGATTTGGCATTGCTATGATTGAGTCAGACAACAAATGACCTTCATGCAGTGATACAGAAGATCTGAATCGTCCTTTCAAAAATCAATCTGTAAATATGGTGATGACATTTTGCACTATAGGATACATTCCATTGATTAAGTGATGAAGTAATTTCCCAGAAATTTTAGTGTTGTTAAGAATTAATCTATGTTAAAACTAGTTTTTCAATTTTTCGAATTTAAGCAGAGTTTGGAAAACATGTTTTATAATTTTTTTGTTTTCTTCAAAAGCTTTTTATTGTTTTTCAAATGAAAACAACACATTTTTTATATGGAAGCACTTTTTAACAATGTAAGAAATTAAATTTATTTTTTTATATTTTGATATTTAGTTAGTATTATAAATTTGATTCTTTTTTAGTTAACCATATAAACTTTTTAGATACAAAATTTTAAGATAACTATTATAAGTTATAATATATATTTTTGGTATTTTATTAAAAAAATAAAACTAAAAAAGAATTTTAAGATTGTTTTAATATTTGATATAAAAATAATTTTTTTTTCACGGTTGTAAAATATTTTTAAAAAAATCTAATTTTTTTTACTTCAAACTAATTTTCTTATATTTTTAAGATTGTTTTAATTTGATATAAAAATAAATTTTTAAAAATAAAAAAATATTATTTTAATATATTTTTAAATAAAAAATATTTTTTAAAAAATAATAAACAAGCTTCAAATGAAAAAGTAATATAAAAAAGAAAGTAATAATGGTTCTTTATTTATTTTCGGGAGTCCTTGAAAGAAAATGAAAAGATCGACAAAAAGAAAAACGATTACTTTTAAAATTATAATAATAATTACTTTTTAAAATATCTTTTTATTTAAAAATATATTAAAATAATACTTATTTATATTTTAAAAGTAATTTTTTATACGTTAACACATTAAAATAATAAAACATATAAAAAATTAATTTAAAATAAAAAAATATTAAAAAAATACAAAAATACTTTTTAACAGAAAAAATAAACATCCGTACATTCATTAATTGTAAGAGGGACCACATGTGACAACGAAATAAAAATATAAGGATTGTTATGTTAAAATCAAACTACAAGGGGTTAATTTAACCGATTTCCGAAACCTAAGGGACAAGATGATGATGCATTTGTCCCCAAAAAAACAAAGAAAGGGCAAAGAAAGAACACAACGTAATAGCAATCCAAACAACACATGATCAAAACAAAAAGAAAAAAAGAAAAGGGGGAAAGGAGTGGGAGAAAATCTTCTTCACTCAAATCTTGTAGGGTATTAGTATTATTATCCTCCCTCCCTCCCTCCCTCCCTCCCGTGAGTGAGTGAGTGAGTCTCCAGGTATCTCTCTTTCTTTATCTAGCAAATACAACAGTCACCACTCAGATCCTGCTTTCTCTCTGTTTATTATCTTCTATTTTTAGACAATGTGTTGATGCTGCAGATCTTGAGAGACAGAGAGAGAGAGAGAGGGACATTTATAGATCTAGATTTTTCTTTTTTCGGAAATGTCGTCGTCGGTGCCCTATCACATTCCAGTCAGTGCTGCTCAGGTTCGTCCGTCCGTTGGCTCCTTAAAAAACATATATTTTTATACTCTTTACGTTATCATTTGTAACTGAAAATAAAGAAATGTTTGGTTGTTGTAGGTAGGGACTTACTTTGTGGCACAGTACTATCAAGTATTACAGCAACAACCCGAGTTTGTCCACCAGTTCTACAGCGATGCCAGTACTATGCTTCGTATTGATGGCTCTATCAGAGAATCCGCTGCTACAATGCTTGTCAGTAATCTTCCCTTTCTCTCTCTCTCTCTTTTAATTGATTTCTATAATATTTGATTGGCCATTTTGCAGTTGCTTTACTTGTGCCATCATTGTTTTTTTTTTTTTTCTTATCATTTGGTGTCTTTCGATTTCTTTAACGAGAAATTCCCAGTTTTAATACAAGCTCAAAATTTTGAGTACCCTTAAATGTATGCCTGTTTTGAATCAAATTAGCTACTAGAAAAAAAAATGGCAACAAGGTAATGGCTCTTTTTTAACGCTAATTAACTAAAGAAAAGAAGGAAAATTATGCAAACGATGATGTCCTGTGTATTCTTGTTTGGAATGGTCAGCGATTTACGATTTGATTTTACTTTCCATCATTAGAGACATAGCTTTAAGTTGTGTGTGTGTTTTCTTTTTTTCTCAATCAGAAAAGAAATGTTTCACTACACGAGTACGATAGTGACAGCATTTTTCTACTTCTTTTATGCTGTGTTATGCATTTTGTTTATTACAACCTTGAAGCAAAATTTTACTGTTTATTAGGGATAAATTTTTGATAACCATCTCCAAGGAGACATAATATGGTCACAGAGAGCATTAAATAAAACCAACTTGTAAACTGAACATATGTGTTTATGTCAATACATGCTCGTGTTTGTGAGTGCGTGTTGAATCCAATGTGGCTAGCGCAGAGCATATATGCATGCACGGTGTTAAGCAAGGCACACACATTTGATATACAAAAATATTTGCATTTAAAAGATATGAGACTCGTAGTAAAATTAAAAGATAAAAACCATAGCTTATTTAGCCACAAACTCATATTAAGGATCTTTTTGTAATTTATTATCAACAAACAGAAACATTCAAAAAAAAAAAAAAAAAGAAAAATATTAAATTATTTCTGACCTAAATAATAAACGTATTCTTGAAATTTTTTCTCAATCTTAGTTATAAATTACATTCTTCTTAAAGAGATGTTAGTTCATTTATTATGGGAAATTATTGTCTGTATTCTATCTTATAGTGATGAATTTTCACAATTTGATTTTAGCTTTTCTTAGAAGACAACCTAAGGTCTTGTTTGGTGCTTTGGTTTCAAGTTGCTTCCTAGTTGCTGCGTAAAGTTTAGTAAGGGTTTGGTTCGCGTTAAAAGTAATTTAAAGTTAAGAGGTAAAGAGGCTCAGAGCTCACCAGTGGTGATTTCACAAGGACAGGATGTTATAATCTCAATAAACTTTTCTGTATGAAGAAAGGTTACTTTTGTACCATTTATTTACCAAAGGATAAGAAAACACATTATTCTTTGTTGTAGAAGCTTTTTTCAAAATCATGCCAGCTAAAACATGATAAACTCCTTACAACAACCTCTTATAAGTGCAGAGCTTCTAATTATAGTACTTTTATATAAGCCACCGCACTAGCATATGGGCCCATGGAATTTTTTAATTTATATAAATATTATTACAATTGAACATTTAGGCTCTATTAATTGAATCGATTTGGGAAACTGTAGTTCCCTTTCTGTGCCTTCATGGCAGAATGTGATTTCCCTTGCAGGCACACATGTACACACACAGACATTCTTTCTAAGCTTTTATGTTACCTGAAATCAAGTATGCTTTATTAACATTATGTCAGTTTCTCTTCTCCCTCCTCCCGTGCTACTTGTATTTTGATAAAAGACCGTTACCAATTACAGTTCTTCTGATGTGGGGTCCTGGACAAAGAATATAGAGATACATAGTCTTTAACATTGATGCATAATGATGTTTGGTTGCAAACCTGAAAAGTTTATAGTTTTCCAGTCAATGACCCCTTTTTTTGTTCTGTACATCTCATATATCATGCATGGATGTGTATTAATTAGGACCCTGATAACAGTTTCCCTTTCCTTTTCTATTTCGGCAGCAAATCCATGCTCTCATTATGTCACTCAAGTATACTGGAATTGAGATCAGGACAGCGCATGCCCTGGATTCTTGGAATGGAGGTGTTCTTGTGATGGTTTCTGGTTACGTGCAAGTAAAAGGCTTTGATAATAAGAGGAAATTTGTAGAGACATTTTTTCTTGCCCCTCAGGAGAAAGGCTATTTTGTTCTTAATGATGTTTTTCACTTCATTGACGAACAACCAACTCACCATCATCCAGCAGTCTTCTTAGCCCAGATCCATCTTGATTCCAAACTCAATTCTCCTAATGCCATTCCTGAGCCAGGTATTATGGATTAGCCTGAACTGTCTATACGATGAATACTGGATTTTGTTCACATATTGCTTTGTTATTCAACATAGATGAGGAGGAAGTAAGTTACTGATGTTGTCATTGTTCTTTGATGGAATCTGTGTGATTGACATTCGAGTTCTAAGCAATAGAGTAATGGAAAGTGTACAGCTACTGGATGTATATTTACTTTCAAGGTCAGGAGTTGTGAAGCTATGACTGGAATCTAATTATGCTACCAAATATCTGTAGTTAAAATCGAGTGCGGCCAAAAGTCAATTTCACCAGATACAGAAAATAATTTTTTTTTATCTACAACTTTACAGTTCCTACCTATTTAATGGGTGGAGAAACCCAGGCTAGGGAATTTGTGGCCCCTGCTGACGCCAAAGAAAATGGTCCTGTTGACAGCTATACTTTCCCAGAGAAAAGGTTGCAGCAAGCATCTGAGTCTGAAAACATTCTGGAGGAAAACTCTGTGGAAAAGCCAAATGGCTCACTTAAAAATACAGCAAGCAATGCACAAGACCGCCAGCCTGCCTCTGTTGAGGAACCTGCTAGAGAGCCCCAAAAACACACATATGCTTCTATTGTATGTACCATACATGGTAGTTATGTTGATTCCATAAATAGCACATATATGCATAAAATGTGTATCTGTAGTATTTGAGATTCATCTATATACAGAAGACTGAATTTTCTTTTCCTTTTTCCTAAATTGTATTGAAAGTTACGTGTTGCTAAGGGGCAATCTGCCACATCAGTGACTCCCCAGCCTTCTGTCAATAAGAATGTACCTCCTGCTTCAGAATGGAATCACACTTCACAGGCCCCTGTTCAACAATCAACTGTGATGTCAGATTCATTTGAAAGGCCAGAGGCAGAGACAGCTGAGGAAATTCATGAAGGTTATATTTGAGCTCTGCCTTTACATTTTATCACTTTGACACAGTGATTGATATTTCCAATAAATCATGCCACTTTCAACATCTATAACAATTTGATTGAATTGATTATGACTTTTACCCCCCCCCCCAAAAAAAAAAAAAAAAAAAGAGTAGACCGGCACAAGTATTTTTATTTATATTTTGGAACTTGAAAGTGACTTCCTTAAATTTCTGGAGCATTCAAACTGATTCTTTTTTTGTTCTGGGGTGGGTGGGTGTGTGAATCACTTTCAGATGAAATAAGGTCTGTATATGTGAGAAACTTGCTGCCTACCTTATCAGAAGCTGAGATTGAAGAGGAATTCAAGAATTTTGGTGAAATCGTGCCTGATGGAGTAGTCATTCGAAGTCGCAAGGTTAAATCCATGCATCTGTTTTGTCTGTATATTTTTGCTTGTCTTCCTTAAATCTATTGTGCTGAAAGGTTGATTCTTGTTTACATGCAGGATGTTGGTGTATGTTATGCATTTGTTGAATTTGAAGATATGGCTGGTGTTCATAATGCAGTCAAGGTCTAAATAAGTTTAAATAACCTTAAAATCAGCATTTTTATCACACCTTGCTTTTTCATCATGTGTTACTCTTTCTCATCATTCAGTTTGTAATTAAGAACTTTCACTGATTAACTGTGTTCCTTCCAAATGTGAAGGATGTGTAACATCCACGGTTTCTCTTAAAAAGAAAATTCCAATGTACATTTTGGAGTCTCAGTATAAATTTGTACAATTTTGAGGCATTTGGTGCTTTTTTCTACCAAGCTTTACTGCAACTTCAAATTCTGAACTTTTTCTCATGTCTTTCTACTTTGTAATTCCACATTAGAAACAAGTTTTCTGCTGATCATTTTCTTGATGGTGGGGAGGCTGATTTTTTGTGAACTGATTGCCAATTCATTTGTGTTTCCTTTTCTCCCTACCTAGTAGATTCTTGGGTGCTTGGTTTTTTTTTGAAAAGCCATTGTTTCACTTTGTAATGTCTTTTTTATTCTGGTTATAACATTGATGTGAAAAAAAAACCTTCCTTAAGGCAAGTATTTTTTTTTTTTTGAGTAATGTAGCTATACATCCTTATATATTATTGTATATCTATAGGCGGGTAGTGCAATTGTTGGTGGACGGCAAGTTTACATTGAAGAACGAAGACCAAACAGCAACATCCCATTTCGAGCAGGAAGTACGTATTTTTCCCATGCCACTATCATTAACACTAATATTATGTTCCTTATTACCTTGCTATTGGTTGATTGCTGCATAAAATTAGATTTGCATGATTTTATTATATATAATTTTAATAATTACCTGGGAGCTTTTGGATGACTTTGTTTATGCCAAGTCCCCAATTTGACCTGTCACTTTTTTTTTTTCTGGCCATCATTTATTACCACCGCTTTGTTTCTATTGATCATAATGATAACAAAAGCTTGACAATGATATTTACTATAAACCTTTATTCCTTGTTTCTCCCTCTGGCTTTCCTTTTGGAAAGCATGGTGACAGAAATGTCTTGATGGCAATAAATATCTAATCTGTCCAGTACACCTGCAGAGTGAATGATAACATCTTGCATTGGTATAAGCAATATATGAACAGTTTTTGTTGTCGGGAATTTTCTGTCTTTCTATGTTTTTAGGATAAGCATTGTTGGAATGTTGAAGCAATACAAAGCATCTGGTTCTCTATTGAGCAGTTATCTTGTATGGTATTGCATCTTTGTTGTAATTTTGTGGTGATTGAAATGTCCCAAACAGGAGGAAGGGGTAGAGGCAGGGGTGGCTACCCAACAGATGCTCCAAGGGGTGGTTTTAGCTCTCGGAGTTCTGGTAGAGGAGGTAGCTATGATGGAGGTGACAGGGACTACAACAGACCAAAAGGAAATGGTTTTTACAGGCCTGGTCCACGCCAAGATAGAGGGTTCTCAGGTCACCAAGTATCAAGAAATGGACAAGATCAAACAGATTAGATAGTTTAGGTTTCCTAACTAAGGGAGAGCAAAAGTTTTTGGTTTAGCAGTTGCAAATCAGTCACAGTCACATTTATTAGTTTTAAGAAGGATGTGTTGATATTTTCAGGTCAGGTTGATTTAGATGTTGCCCATAAGAATCACTCTTCTGGGGTTTCTTGATACTTGTTTCTAGAGAACATTCATTATTCTAGGCAATATGTTTGCAATTTTGAGATCATTTGTTTGATGTGAATCGAGCACCTCTGGTTGATGAAGCTCCTTGAGCTGGATCTATTTGTTTATTCAAAAATTTTCAATGTTTCTAAGGTTCTTGAGCGCTCCTACGGTCATTCTATTTACCACGTATTATGAAATAGTGATGTTGGCATGCAGGTCATATGCACAAGTCCAAAAGTATTGATGTCTGCACAGGGCAGGCATGGAGTGTTTTATCTCTGTTCAAGTCATGGAAGTATTGTATGCGTGGTTGTGATAATACTCCCTCTTCCAACTTTCAACCTAAATAGTTCTTAAACACAATAGCTTTATCCTTCGGCCTGTAACCCTACGTGTTCCATGCCCCAAAAGCAAGGTGTTGGCATTTGAAGAAATATGGCAGGACTAGTTGTCCCAGAAGTCACTAGATCATGCATTGCACAAAAATGGCCTCACCCTCCTTTACACAGTCTCTGCATACAACACACAACACTATATCTGTAAATAAAACGGAAACCCACTGATGCTACAGAAATGTTGTTCTAGACTGCTGGGAACTGAATAAAGCAGATGGAAAAGATCAGAAAATGCTGTTAATTTGGTCGCAATTTCTCTCAGTTTTAATAATATTTTAATTTATTCAGTTGGAGCTTCCATCTTAACACATTATTGTTGTTTTACTTCCGATAAAGTATTAGTAACTATACTCCTGGCTTATTTTTTATGATGGATTTAAGCATTGGCAGCTGCTGCAGCACCTTCATGGTGATTGGGGATCTGAAACTGACTTGTGCTATCTTCTTCATTTTCTTCTGTTTCCCATAGGAAACTAGCATACGCCGCGAGAACATTGCTGGAAAGAAAGAAAGAAAAAAACAAGGCAAGAATCAGTCAGTCTTGGAAGGTATAATTTGGCTGCTATTCCTATCAAACAATCAAAGCATCTTATATCATGCAAATCATCGGACCAGTAAAATACACTTGCCAAACAGAAAATTTCTCTATAGGGAAACGAGTGGCTGGTAAACACGTATTAATCTCTAAAACTAGACTCCTTTATACCATCTCCCTTTTCTTCGAGAGAGTCTCTTCCTTGTAGTGAATGTTCATTTATAGACATACATGCAGAGAGTAGAAAGGAAAAGAAACAGGAGGCCCAGCATCAATACTGTACATTTTCCAACTGAAGGCCGTAAACTTTAGAGCTCTGAAGGACCATCTTATGAACGTTAAAGAATATCAAAACCCCTCTGAGTTCTAAGAATTCTGAATTATGGAGAAAGGGATGTACCTGTCCGAAGGAGTTGCTTGAACTGCTTCCTCATAGAAACTCAAGGCTTTATCATGATCATGATAAAGTTCCCACACCAATTTTGCGTACTGCGACAGGATTTCACCATCACTGGGATCAGCCAGTATGGCGCGGGAGTAGTATTCCTCAGCCCCTTCAAGGTCTCTCTTGGACTGTCAGTTGAAAACAATTGTTCTAGTCAAGAATGACAGTGGACTAATGACAACTCCAGACTCCAATGGATGTTCACATGAAAGAAGTAAACAACATAGTAAACGAAGCATAACACGCAATACACTATAGTCCACAGCATAGCTTGTTCCCACAACACCTAATAAAAACTTTGCACTGTGATCTCCGCCCCCTGCTGCATGCTTTCTTCAATTTTACATGGGATGTTACTCTAAATACAGAACACATTCGCAAAATCATCCTTGTCATCAACATAAACATGTATTTATGTTTCTGCATTAGAGATTACATGGATACTGCTTTTGTTTACAAAAGCCTAAAATAGAAGATCTGTATATCACTAAACATGTTTCTTAGATTTGGTTAACATGTTTATTTACCTTTCTCACCGTTTGCAGCTTTTTTCAGATTTTGATTTCCAGTGCCAAACCCTTGCATCCTTTTACAGAATGATATCTTTACCACAATTTAAGATCTGCCAAGTCCTAAGCCATGTCTTAACTGCAACTCACGTATTTGCAAAACTTGCTTTACTTGAATTTTTAACTAGACATATGATACATGTTGTGCATGTATTTTTTATTAATCTTTCCAGATAGTGTTTTCTAACTACCCTTCATGATGAAGTGCAATGACAGTTGAAGGACAACTCGATCCATCATGGGATTCAATGAATTTCGCTATTATAGCCTAAATATGTTCAAATTGTAAATACGCCAGAGTAACAAATGGATGCATTGAATGACTTTCTTTATCTTACTCCCATGTCAGAGCTACATCTATAGTAATATCTCTACCCTCAACCCAGGAATATTGTCTCAAGAAAAATAAATGGTGACTAACACCTAGTCCTTAATGGAATGTGTTCCAGATGGCATATTGAATTATACGTTTAGTCGCTCACCCCCATTGGAAAGAT
>Ga0307515_10007938_pt1 | contig 20846 bp, 6 predicted proteins | sample 17_EM_MG_FD_194513 | JGI IMG/M metagenome (GOLD analysis project Ga0307515, IMG submission 194513) | Populus trichocarpa ectomycorrhiza microbial communities from riparian zone in the Pacific Northwest, United States - 17_EM | ecosystem: Host-associated > Plants > Roots > Unclassified | place...
TGTTTTCCAGTTCATTTTCCATAACACTACCAAACATCGGAAAATACTTTCCCAGAATTCACTTTCCAGGAATTCACTTTCCCCGGAATTCATTTTCCAAAAGGAAACAACTTTCCTGCAAACAAACGGAGCCTTAAAGTTTATTTTTAAAATTATTCATATAAATTATTTAATCTCAATTAATTAATGAGTACGGCATAAAAATACCTTTTATTGGGAAAAAAGAAAATAAAAAAGAGGAGAATAATGTGTATGTATTTTATGCATTTGTAAATCGGTCCATTTTGCTATGTTCTTATTTATTTATTATTGTTGCTCATAATTGATTTTAGCCAGCATGACATAATGATTAAGACTCGAGATTTTTAAAATTTAAAATATTTTTCATGTAACATCCCTAATTTTTAAAACACTTTAAAAATCATAAACTTTTAGAAAACTGAGGAAATTTTTTTCTTTTACCATGTTATGTTTTAAACATCAATATTAATCCTTTAAAATTTACATGTACTTTACCTAGATTTCTATTGAAATTTCATCAAAGTTTTTTTTATATTTAGAAAAATTCATGTTACTAACATTCACATATACACTTCTAAAACAATTCTCAACCCATGAACCAATCATCCTAGATCACTTCTCATGCCCAAATCATTTTATTATGTTCCAAAGACTTCGATTTTCATTCATAATATCAAACAACTATGTAATAAAATACTTCATTAAAGAAATTAAGTAAGACATAATTAAAGTTCATCTAAGCATGCATCAATTCAAATATACAAGACTAATGTAATATACAAGTTTATAAATTTTTATAAGCAAAGGTAAAGCATTAGTATTACATCTTTATCAATAATTTCATTACTTTCTAAATGTACATTTCTACCTAATCAACATAAAAAAAATAGAAATATTTTGAGTGAGGCTATTCTTGATGAGTATAAGACAGACCTGAAGACACAATAAATAACATTATAATCAAATTACATAATTTAATCACATCCATAACAATAATTAAAGGTACAACTAATCTCATTTATAAAACTCAAGATTATCAACTTACTAATCTCTTTTAATATATATGTTATTATCGAGATCAAACACCCTAATATCTTTAGTTACTCTTGTTCCGGGTCTAACTAAATCAATGTTGATATCACTTTCATTCAATATCACTAGTCATCATCCCATGACTAATTAATCTAGAAGATGTTGATACCAAACATTTTAGTATCATTAGCCTTAAATGCCTTGGACAACTAATCAAGTTTAACCACTGTATTTCTTCCAAGTCAATGTCGATATTAATATAACCACATTGATATCATTAGCCTTCTTCTACTAGAATGACTAATCAAGTCTGATTTGATAATAACCTTTTCTAAGAAATGTTGATACAAAAGCCTCCACATTGGTATCATTAGCCTCCATTACCTGAAATGGCTAATCAAATTCAAGATAATATTGATATCAAGGTAACCACCTTGGTATCATTAGCTTTCCTTACCTAGAACAACTAATAAAATTCAAATCAATGTCAATATCAATGTTATCACATTGATATCATTAGCTTCCATCACCTGGTCAACCAATCAAGTTCAAGTCAATGTCTATATCAATGTTACTCCATTGACATCATTGACTTTCATCGCTTAGACATCTAATCAAATTCAACTCAATTTTGTTATCAATGTTACCTCATTGATGTCATTAGTTTTCATCACTTGAACAACTAATCAAGTTTATTTTCTTTTTTTACTGGATTAATGTCGATGTCAACCTAGCTGACATCATTAGCTTCCATTACATGGATAGCTAATCAAATCATTCTCACTTTTTTCCTTTTATTTTAATCAGGTCATGAAAAATAGATAATGACAACAAATAGACCAAATTAAAAAAAAAAGTAATAATGATAACTTAGGAAATAAAAACAATTTTGTAAAAATAGACAAACAATGAAGGTCAATTATCAACCCATTAAATACTAAAGGATAAAATTGGGTAAAAAAACAAAAAAACAAAAAGGCTCGATTCAATCCGGGTTAGAATGACAAACCTATAACTCAGGGAATAAAAGGCAAGTCAACTCAAATTAACTCATCAAACTCGCGGCTAAGATCCAAATAATCCAGTATAAAAAAACATAAAAAATCACAAAACTAAAAAGAAAACAAGTAAAAAGAAATGATGTCAACATGCGTTAAGTTCTCAAACTTGTGACCCAGGACATTAGACCAGAAGCATCATATCTAGAAATACCATGAAAATTTATTTTCAACAAATTAAATATTGAATTATTTACATGGAAAAATAATAGCAATTACAAAAAAAAATTAAAAAAAAAAGACAATTAAAAGAATAGAGATAGAAATTGATATACAAAATAAATTTTATTTTTAATTGAAGGGTGAAATTGAAATGAAGAATTAATTGAATAAAAAGACCAAAAAAATCATAAGAATAAGGATCAAAATTGAAATAAAAAAAAATAAAAAGAATTGTTTTGATTGAAGGGTGAAATTAAAAAGAAAAATCAGTATAACAAAAGGTCCAAAAAAATAATCAAAATAATAAAAACCAAAATTAAAACAAAATAATATTTGGAAAATTGGGATTGAAGGATAAAATCAAAAACAAAAAAAATTTCTACAAAAAAAAAAAACAAGAATTAGAAATCAAAAGAATCAGGACTGAAGTAGAAATACCAACAACAAAGAGACCAAGTTGTAATTTTTAGGGGAGGAGAGTGAAAAGAAGAAGAAGAAAAAAAAGGTCTATCGGTGACAAATCAGACCATCACTACTGGTATGCATCATACCGCCAAGAAGAGGATACAGTGGTGCTTCCAACAACACAATGAAAAGGTATTTTTAGGCACCATTACACACAACGCATAAATAGCCCACATGCCAAAGAGTGTGCCATGCCATACATGCCCCAAACTTTTTTTTTTCTATTATTTTTTATATTTAGTCAAATATCAAATTGCCTCTAAATTATCTTGATAATAATAAAAAAAAAATCATTGTGAATAGACAAAAAAAGTCCTTTTAACACTAGTTTTAAAATTTTTGCTTTTAAATGCATTTTTGTTATTTCATTGTTTTTATTTATTTATTTGGTCAAATACCAAATTGTACCTCAACTGAATTGATAATAACAAAAAAAACTATTGTGAAAAAATAAAATTACCCCTTAATTCCAATTTTAATTTGTTTTTACTTCTGATAATATTTTGGTCATTTCACTATACATTTTAAATAGAAAAAAAATTATTTGTCACTAGTCAATTTAATAATGACTAATAAACATTTAAAAAAAGACCTAAACATCCTTAATAATAAATGCAAGGATTTTTGTTGTGAGAAGAGTAAAATATCACTTTATTGTTCTAGTAAACAATGTCAATAAGTTTGTGTCTATAATGTTTTCTCAAGTACAATTAATTCTTTTTAATGACATGCCATGAAGAATATTGTCATGTTGCAGCCAAAAGTTTTGGTTTGACAATGTTTGAATTATGTTTTTGAATTAGTTTTCATGTAATAAATAAATCTTTTTAGGTTGGTCAAATGTAAACTATATAAATTAATATCAATTTGAGCATGGTCACACTTTCTAATTATATTTAAAAAAATTATACTTTACATTCTAAATTAATATCAATTTAAATTTGTAATAAGAAATAAAAATATTATTGACTTGATTTTCCTTTTTTTCAAATTTCTATCTTATTTTCCTTTTTTTCCTCCTTTTCTTCTCTTCGTGCCCCTCTCTCCTTGCAATCTCCCTTCTCTCTCCACCATAGACCAAACTAGGTAGATTAAACCCCACTGATATTATTTTTCCATTATTTCTTCTTCTCGCCACTAGGTCTCATCACACCCACATCAGTCACCACCAAGACCCATCTAAGTTGTACAACACCGTTAGGCCCTTACCAATTTTATGTTTTATCACATTGTTTCTCTCTTTTTCTACCACCACCGCCGATTTATCTTCTTACTTACCGCCCCACACCACCACCACATCAACCTAACCCATCGCTCCACAATCCATACCCAAAACATTGTCATCTTTTTATAAACCCAATAACCAGGATGATGTTGTTTAAGAATAACAAGTCGCTCCCTCTCCACCTTCTTTGCGTATCTTTTTTTATGGGTCCGATAGCATCACCATCACCCAGTTCATTTCTGGCCAACATTATTACAACTACAACATAAGGCCATCTTCGATTTGCTTGGGGATGAGTCTAATGTTAGGCCTGGTGGTTTTGAAGTTAATAATAATAATAATAAACAATGCATGGCAAGACAACAGACAAGAGCTATTACAGGCATAGCCAGCCCAACCGAGACCGAGAGGGAAGGGAGAAGAGGAGGGCGAGGAGGAAGAAAGAAAAAGAGGAAAAAAACAGAGAACAAGAGATCCATCCCCCCTCTAAATTTGAAAACATTCTTATTTTGCTTTAGCTCGTACAAAAACTCACTCCCTGCGTCCAAGTTACAACTCCCCGGGCGGCCATATATACTGAGCATGCCAGTAACCAATGCCCATGATTCCTACCTTCCTCCCTCTCGGGAATGGACCTGAGGGTTTTGTACTCCTTTCTCCAGGAGGCTTTTGGTAACAGAATTCCATGTGACCAGGCCTTTTGTGGATTTGATCGAATACTAGGCCTTCGTTTTTGTCAATAACTTTATTTAGTACCCACCATATGGGTAACATTTTCAAAGTGGGCTTTTACATAAAAATTATTTATAATCACGTTATATCATCTTTCTTTTTATTGTTTAAAATTGTTTACGCGTATATCTTCTTTCTGTTTTTCCATGTATCTTGTTTTGGGTGTAATTTGGTTAATACTTTTTTTCCTGCTATTTTCTAGCTTTGCGTTAAGAATCTTTTGATAAAAAAAAATTGTTCACATTTTATTCTATCTAGAATATCTATTTAAAGTAAAAAAAAATGACCTTATTTCAGTTATACCATGAAAATACAAATAATAAAGAAACAGAATCAAACCATCTTGAAATCACTTCAAAATTAATATGCTATTATTTGGGGTGAAATCACTATATATACTAAATTTAGGCTCTTTTTTATATTGTTTGATTGGGTTTCAATATTAAATCAAATTATGCCACAAAGTGATCTTATACGGGTTTTCAATATTTGGACATAAAAAAAACGAACTATAAACTGAGATATGCTATTTATTTGGTATAAGTGTATTGCATATTAAATTTGAGATTACTGTTATATAGTTTAGTCTGTATTTTGATTATGTTGTTTAAAACTGTGTAACGAGTTAGATTTACGTCAAGTTACAAATAAATATTTACTACTGTTTGTTTTGGTCTAATCAGTTTATTTCTGTTAAATTTAAATTATTTAGAAGTTAAATAAGTATTTTTATTAATTTTTATTTCTATTTTATTTCAATTCTTCATATTATTTATATTTTATATTGTTTATATTTTAGGTCCTGTTTATTTACTGAAAAAAAAAATTTAGAAAATAAATTCCAGAAAGTGAAGAGGAATTACTTTCAACCACAGATTTTGAATGGAGAGAGGAAGCATGTACTAAATTAACAGAAAAGTAGGGTCCTAAAAGTGGTTACTTTGTAATTCTAAAACGGTATAATAAAAATGTTGAGAAAATAACACTTGTTAAAAAAATATTTGAAAAATAATATAGTTTTAACATAATTATTATTAAGTTGTTTCAAAAGTTATTTCTAAACTAAATTAATTAACTATTATAAAAATCAATTTAAATTTTTATAAAGATTCAATGGTCAAAAAATAAAATTTAAAATCTAATTGTAAAAAAATTCGATTACCATGAACATACTGGAACTCTATTTTTATTAAACTCAATAATGTTGAAAAAGTTTCAACGTGGCATTCTAACCATTTTAAAATTTAAAAGTCTATCAAATATAATCTTAACTTGTTAAGAATTTTATTTAAAGTTAATTTAAAATTAATTACAACCTCATTTCATTTCAAGATATAATTAAAATTACCTTATCAAAATCATGTTAACAATACTTAATATGTTTAAAAAAAAACCTTAGTCTTTTTCTTTCCTTATTTATCACTCTTGTAATCTTAACCTGTTTAAAAGTGTGATATTAGTTGTATTTTAAAATATTTTTTATTCAGAAATATATAAAAATAATATTTTTTATTTTTTAAAAATTATTTTAATATCAACGCATTAAAATGATTTAAAAACATCAAAAAATTATTAATTTCAAATAATTATTAAAATAATTAATTTTTTTTAAAATCATTTTTAAAATACAAAAATAAGTATAATATAAAACGAGAATGGTGGTTAGTAAATCTTATATTTTAATCACGAGAATACTAATTATTTCTTATAGCGATTTTGTATATAATCAATAGGATTATGTTCAAACAAACCTAAATCATTCTTCCGAAAATTTTACCAAACTACGTCAATTTTTCAAAAAACATCCTATAAAAGTAGCTTGCAAGTTTCAAAGCACGCAGAATCAAAACAAAAACCCACGACGCTCTCTACCAAAAGGCTACAGAATCAGAGAAACCAGAGACCGCCCTCAAAGAAGGAAAGAGTGTCGGTCAAATCAACCATCCACCCACCCGCCCACCAATTTTGACATCGTGTGCACAACCGTCGTAAATCCTTTTTACTATCAACGAAATTCGTTTCGTTCTGACAACTCACGGACCACCATAACTCAGAATGGAGAGTATGGACAACACCAAAACGGATCAAAACAAGTGTAAACACATGAATTTAACAAACTAAAAATTAGATCCAAAATAATAGCATGTGTTCAAGTACCACTTCGCTGTGGCACCAGTCACGAGAAAAGAAAACATTCAACACAGTTTAAACAGAAGAAAATATACCAAGAGGTTCACATCCCCAGAAGACAAGATTAAGGACACCACCTTCTATTAACCCAACATCACACAGCCTAACACTACAACCCACGAACCTATCTATCTACTACCTAAACAACTTGGCTTCTGCTGATCAAAAGTCCACTTGTCTCCCATCTCAACATGTCACTTAGGCACGCTCACCCCTGATCCTCCTAGCCAGCTGGATATCCTTGGGCATGATAGTGACACGCTTGGCATGGATGGCACAAAGGTTAGTGTCCTCGAACAAACCCACAAGGTATGCCTCAGCTGCCTCTTGCAGCGCCAGCACAGCATGGCTCTGGAAACGCAGATCAGTCTGCACAGCACAAATGTAATCATTACCATCAAAACACCACTTTCACTCATCAAGAAAAACCATTAAATTAATTATATAAAATATACCTTGAAGTCCTGGGCAATTTCACGAACAAGCCTCTGGAATGGGAGTTTCCTGATCAAGAGCTCCGTACTCTTCTGATATTTACGGATTTCACTGCATTGCATGCATAAACATATAAGACTTGGAAATTTATTAGTAACAAGAAATCCATTAGTTAGGAACCATTGACTAACCGAAGAGCAACAGTTCCAGGGCGGTATCGGTGAGGCTTCTTCACTCCACCAGTGGTTGGGGCAGACTTACGGGCAGCCTATAATCACGTATCAAGATTTATCAATCAAAAGATTATAACAATTTAAAGAAAATTAAGCTGGCTAAAAGGCAAATCATAGAATCTTAATGGATAAAAGAGAGATAATACCTTAGTAGCGAGCTGCTTCCTTGGGGCCTTTCCTCCTGTAGATTTACGAGCAGTTTGCTTGGTACGGGCCATCTATACACACACACACGAAACAAATAATCAGAAACAATCATTCAATCAGGAAGGCCAAAATAGATAAAACATTTTAATATTCATTAACACAAGTCTCACTTTTGGTCTCCAAGAAAACAGTTGAAAATCTTAAGACTAAAGCGCTTATCTGTTTGATCAAACATGTTAACATTCATTAACACAACTTCATGCACCTTCAGGCCTCACTTTTGGTCTTCAAGAAAACAATTCAAGATCTAAACACAGTCTTGTAAAGGGCTTTATCCGTTTGGTCAAGAACTAAATTGGCTTTCCTAGCATTTTCTCAGCAACCAAACATAACGCTGTTCAACAGATCTTAACAACTAAAGACGTAAAGAAACACATCATTAGAACTAAAATGCCAATACAGCCCTGAATCTCAAACCAACTACCGAAAAGTTAAAATCAATAATCGTAATTATATCAAATCAATTATAGAATAACAATTAATTGAAACTAAACTGACAAAGAAACCCTAAATTTCGAACAAGACCCATCAATTTCAGAAACAGATTCAGGAACCAACAAATTCAAACCCTAAAAATCCCAAAATCCCTCAAAACAGTTTTCAATTACAAACACCACTAAGCCCTTATGACCAATCAAGAAATTTAATTAGAAACCATAATCAAGAACAGCAGAAGAAGGAAGTCAAAAAAACGCACCTTGGAATCTCTTCAAGAAACCTCTCTCTAAAACTCTGAAATTTTTGTAAAGATTGATTAAAGAAGCAGTCGAGTTATATTTATAGAGATTTAGAGGAGGAATCGGATGGGTACGATTGGGTATCTTTGTGCTTTCTCTCTTTATAATCGAACGGTTCAAACAATGTTAAGTTGTGTTTTCTCTACTTGATGTGACCGGCTAGGATGTGGTTTTAGAGTAATGACGCGGATCGTTGAGGGTTAATTCTCGAATCTTATTGGCTGAAGGACGAAGCCCGTACTTTCCTTGTGGCTAGGAAGTTCAATGTGTGGTTGGTACTATGTATCATGTCTTTTGTCAGATGTCCATTCAGATTTAGGAAATTGCAATTAAGGACTTTCTTATGTGTAATTTCTCAAAATCGGGTACTTTATGCTATGTGTTATCCACACAAGGGATATTTATTTATAAAAAAAAACTATATATTGATAAAGCTCTAATTAAAAAATTAATATTTAATTCTCTTTCCTTGTCATTTGAATAAGTTGTTATTATTAGACTTCTGGCCCTCGGTATACAAAAGCCGGATTAATATATTTTAAAAAAAATTAAAAAAAATCGTGACTCAAATTATAATATAAACTAGTTCAATAAGCAAGCTTTATTTAATTATATAATAAAATAAAAAACAACCACAATAAATCAATTAAATAAAAAATGATAACGAAAGCATGCATAAAAAGAACTCCTGACAATATTTTAAAAAAATTCCTGTCAATTTTATCAAAAGTTTTTTACAATCTTACAAGTTAACATGAAAGAATTAAATGATAAGTAACAAAATATTAAATGATTGGAATTAAAAAAATAGTTGATTTTGAAAAGGAATTTACAAAATAGTATTAAGTTAATTTGGGTTAACCTATAATATGAATTTTGAGAATAGAATAATCTTATAAAAAATAAAAAAAAATTCAAATTTCAAATTAAATCAATATAAAGGATGAAAATAAAAAAAAATAAAAAATCAGTATCATGGAGTGTTTTTTTTTTTGGCATATCGGTGCTAAAGCGAGCAATAAATTTATGTCACAAGTCAGCAAAACTGTGTAGAATCTTCTATCTAGTGTGCAACATTCTTGTCCTTGTCCCTGCATGGCTTTTTTGGTTTTGGAATACTGGAATGGGATTCTGATGAAGAACATGGTCGTTAGCAAAGGTTATGGCTCACATGTTGAGCAAGTTGCTGGAGGTTGATGAGGAAGGTTGAGATCGGCACCTTTCTATTCCCAACTTATGCAAGATAAAGGCTGATATTGATAGAAGAGCCGGTGTCCACTAATGCCCTTCTCGCTCGTAGTTCCCCAATTTTGACATAAATGGGTCCGCTATGTTTCAGCCCTTGTAATAGCGCATCATGCGCAGAGAATGAGATCACGGCCTGTAACTTTTTCTCCTAGTGTTTTTATGTTAACGAGATAAGCAAACCTATATAGAGAGAAAAGGGAGATTTATTGGTCGTTGCCAGGGCAACTTGGAGGCCTTCCCCCTGGACCTGGACAGGACAATCAAGATTTCTTGGGCCTTGGCCCAAACATCTTTTATATATATATATATATATATATATATATATATATATATATATGTTATGTGGTTTTATGTATCAAAGCTAATGGCTAAGTCAAATCTTTTGAATAATAAGTGAAAATCATAAAGAGTAGACTCATAATTGTAATTTTAAATATAAATTCAACTCATATAAATGAGTTGTCTTTAGATTTAGATTCGTGTATGCTTCCACTCACTTAAAATTACAACAATACAAGAATGAATTACAATAAGTGAGATTTATTTAAAAGATAGAATTATCATATAAAATATGGAAGTGAATTAACAAAAAATAATTAATTAATTCCTTCCTTCAAAACCAATCCTTTCTTGCGTTGAGAAAGATCTTTTTCTTTTTCTTTCTTGCTTCTATGTTTTTTCAAATAGATATAATTTTTTTATCCAAGATAACTTTTGATTATAATTTTTTTCATATTTAAATAATATGAAAAAAAAAGTAAAAAAATAAAGACGCTAATCATCACATGAAGCGCGCAACTGGAGCTACAACACCAAAGAACACAAAAGCAGCCGAGTCAAATTTGTAAATTGTACAGCTGAAAGGATCCAGAAATTTCAATTTCAGGACCCATTTACATATATGCCTCTCCCACAGCTTCAACAATAATGTATGAATCCGTTGCCACTATAACTTTTTTTTTTAAAAAAATGAAAATGAAAACATATATCCCATTCGACTAACCTGATTTTCTTTTACAAAGGTACAAAACTTAGCACTAGCTTGAAAACAACTCTAAGAAGGTGTAAAACCAATTAGATTATACACTGATAACGCCTAGACAACTAAGCAGCTATATTCATACACAACTGCAAATCATCAAGTACCACCTAGAACAGCAAACCACAACATGCTGACCAAAGAATTAACGAGTTCGCATGTCAGCAGAAGCAACCATGCTCAGCCAATATTCTATTCTTGACCACCAGCTTAAGCTCTATCACCAAATTATAATACTCCTTTGAAGTGCCCTTAAACCAACCGATCGAGTTCCAGGAGTTATTTACCACATAACGTTAATGGAACTCGAGAGCCAGAAACCTGCATTTTTATAGTTTTATCTTCCTTATCTGTCATCAAATTGAAAACAATCTGCAACCTTCAGGTGATTTGCAAGCCGAAATACAGCTGACTGCACAACTTCAGATCTCGCGGAGACAGAATTGGGAAGATGGGGCAGGCAAATGGGTAGATATTGCTCATCTTCAAGAGGGCAGAAGACAGAGAGCACAGATCTGCAGAATATGAATCTGAAGACACATTCCGTTTACATATGTTGGTAGATTAGCTAAAATCCAACAGTACATAGACTAAAAACAATTACTAATAAGTTTTAACGTTTCATAGAAAGGAACATTGAAAAAAGGGGTGGTGCTGCATCTTCATTGAAAGCCTATTATTGTAAGATAGCATTTCAGCCACAAGTGAAGAACCAACAAATAGTATAAAGAATATTGAATAATTTCCCAGTTTACTTCTAATTTGCTTCTATTGAGAGATAAATATACCTAAGAATAAGCCTCCTTAGAAAGGGATCGGATAAAACTTGTGCCCAAACCAGATCCAGGCCTTTTGATGTACAAATAATAACCTCCCACTCAGAGAATGCAATGGAGAGTATCTCCTCAGCATCATTGTAAAAATCCTAAAAGCAGTCCCGTTAGCCATAGGAGAGCAAATAGGAATGAGAAGATTATCATAAAAATTTAAGAACTTAGGCCAACAACTTACCATATCAGAATCAGCAGAAGTGAGGCCAACCATCTGGCAGAATGCCTGCAAAGGAGCAGTCAAGAAAAAAGTAAACTGACTTCCACAATGTGATGTATCAACAGCAGATAGGTTCTTGAATGCTGGTTTCAAAGGTGAAAGAAGCAAGGCAGCTGGCTCTCCCCTTTCTGCACCATGCAGGACCTGAGCAAATGATCCACAATTCTCAATCATGCAACTTGACAGATAAAGCAGAACTCTAAAATGCAAGGCTGAAAAGCAGAGTATCAAATAATAATCTCAACCCAATAGCTTAAGCTGTTAGGTGAGGTCCCAGAATATGATTTATATTATTCTATAACAGAGAATCCTAGGTATGATGCACCCCTCAGATAACAGAAAAGAAGTTTTGAATATTTGCCTCATAAATCCCTTCGCAAATATGCTGGCAAGACAATTTGATCTCGGAAGAAGGGAGTCAGATCTAAATACATGTTACAAGGCGAGGCTTTAGGCACCCAGCTGCTTCCTCCCCAATCCATTAAAGATTAATGAATTAATGAATCCCATCAAACTCGCTAGCAAAGGAGGTCAACAATTAAATCAGCTCTAGAATATTGTTTAAGGGATTAAAATTGAATCAGGTGGAGGTGTAGTGTGCGTCAGTTGAACATATCACCTCAGCTTTTGCATCTACTATGTGCACCAGTCAAACACACCAGGTGTGGATTAGAAGTAACAAAATTTACTGCATAGGTTTTGTAGATCAATTACTCTGGTTCACCTAAAAAAGAATTTCTTATATAGAAATGTGTGGCAATTTTCAAGTAAATCATACCAATAGGTAGTATCGTCTATGCAAATAGCTCTTCAAATAGGACATTGATCTACTTTAAGATTCTAGTGCAATTAAAATCCAACAGTTTGTTTGACGATAGCTAGTGCAATGTTTCCCTGCCTATGTATGTAAACAGCAAGTTATTCCAATGCATGCACTGATGCAATATTTGATGAAGAACGATCCTCTGCAATGTTATCCTCTTTTAAAAAAAAAAACAATCTGCGACTTATTGTCTCTTCCCCAAAAACACACACAAATCAATGGACAAGCATTTGCAATCCATCATGTTCAATAATATTTGTAGACATGAAAATCTACCATGTTAAATTTAAATGCAACCTCACTCACAAGCCAGAAAAAATCAATTCTAAAAACTGTAGAATGGTACGATAAGTCCAAATTCTATGACAAGTCATACACGGGTTATGACAAACCTGCCTTGAATGCATGGCTGCTGTCACTATCAATAATCAAGAAAAGAGGTCTTCGAGTAAAAGGAATTATATCGCCAGGGTAAAGGGCATTTGACCCTGAAAATCCAAAAGCATCACACCTTAGAGTGGAACAGCAATATAGGAAGGTCATAAAAGTAATTTGGAATAGCTGTGAATAATTACACTTGGAATAACAAACTGGGGCTAAACACTAGGAAGAGCAACAATAAAGAGAAGCAACCTACCACCATATCCCCGGGGACCTAACCAGAGATAATTGTCGTAGTAGTCACTTGACTCTCTCTTGCCATTACAATGAGATTCAGGTGCAGAGCTTTTATCTTCGCCATATACTCCAGAGACAACCTTGTCTTTGGAAGATTTCCTTGATCCCCCAGAGCTTCCTGACTGAGAAAGATTACTATGAGCAGCCTTCCCTGAACAATTGATTCATTAAGACAATTAGCGTAGGATGATGAGATACAATTAGTTGAATTTTACTGGCATTATGGAGGATCATCAACCTGAGGCTGATAGATATATTAGCACAATGGTCTCTGGAGGGAGCTCTTCGCAAATTGTTGCCATAACCTGTGCATGATAGTCAAACTGAAATCAGCCTTCTATCCTTGGGAAGGAAATGAAAAATAAAAATGCCCTAGAAATATGAAATGATCACAAACTTATCTATGAGCCCTAGCATTTCCAATGGGAAAACTATTCCATAAGTAGACTTGTACCATGGTATTCAACAAGTAAACTGCATGTTTTTGTACAAGATTTTGCCACATTGAGCTGCGCTCTACCACTAACATAACTGTGCTTTACATGAAAAATATAACCACCCTATACAAAGTTAACTTGCAGAAAAAAGTTATGCCACAACATACATTGACTATACCTGCGCTCCACACTAGGGAAGGAAACACAACTTTTTCTATAAAGAAATGTAAAGATTCAAATTAGGCCTGATTTCCAGGAAATCCTGATAATGCGTCACTCTGAAAGCAGAGCAGCCTAACTGTGAATACAAACAGAGATGGGTAACATAAATAAAATCAACATGTAAGAGTTTCAGAACTAACTGCTAGCAAATGGGTCACCGACGGACGATAAAGAACAGCTTTCCTGGGATTTGGTGGTAAAGTTGGATCGGTCAAATCTGCAGCCAAGTTTATATCTATCAATCCAGAAGCAGCTCCAGAATGATCAATTACAGTGCCATTTTCATTAGATTCCACTGGATGCTTTTGGTAAACTGATTCAACAGGACGCTTCTGGTAGAAAGATCCACTAGGTTCCCATTCTAAACATTGCATCATCCTGTATGTGTCTAAAGTAAGTTCTGCAAATTTTACCTGAAAATGACAAACAAGGGTGGTTATAAAAAAAATCTCTTATTGGGAAAATTCTCACCATGCAACCTTATCAATAAACAGTCTTACAAACATTAAAAAACATTTACTTCGTTTCTATGATAACTTGTCAAGAGCGCATCTCTAAATTTTACAATCTTCCTCGCATGGAAACGAGCCAAATAAGGACGAGAAGCTGGATGGGAATCAAACAGAGCACAGTACCGCAAAGGCCTGACATTTGTGAAGGCAGTACCAACTTCCATAAAGCGGAAAATTTCTTGCACCACTAGCTTCCATTCTTTGAAGTTTGTTTCCTGAGAACAAATAATCCATTTGTTTTTATTCATGCAAGTATCAACAGAAAGCTAAATGCAGTATTTGAACTTCTGAATGGTATAGAAAAGTGTTAGCTTTTTCTAATTAATTTGGAAATATTTAAGAAATGCCTCCGAGTCCATGTCTCATATAGACACGCATAAAGGTCAAACTTAGAGTGTGTAAATTATTCAGTCTACCATATAATAAGTATGACCTGGAATTGCATCCATTGCCTCACCCATCATAGCCTCGCTAATTCTAATGCTTAACTTCCATTCTTGGCAATGATCCATCAATTGTCACATTGGAAAAAACAAGGCAACTAGGCCAACTAAACCAACTTCCAATGATTATGTGCATTGTCGGGTCTCTTGACCATGTGAACAAGATGCTCCAAGATGGTCAATAGGAGAAGGAAAAAATAAAGGATGCCAATATGCACCCACTTCACCCTTTTAATCTGGACAAATCAAGTTTAAGGTTATATAGAAAGACAACTTAAATGATTATTGCTGTCTTTTATTTTAAGAGTTAATTTTTTGAATGATCCATGCACCCCACCACATTTCAGCTTTGGCCTTCAGGTGTCTAAGTCTTTCAATGTAAGAACTCGCTGCTTCAGGAGTCAAAACTTTTGAACCAATTATACATCACGAAGACCATCATCAGTACTGCCACAATTTATAATGGAATAGAGACTGGATTTCTTTCTGGTCATTTCTCTCATTTTCCCCCTTTCCAGCCTTTCTTTAGAACTGGAAGCCACTCATCTGAGTCAAGCAGTTGTCAGCCAGGCAACTCAACTGAAGTTACCACCACTTGACTCAATAGTTCTGCAAATGCCTTAACCCTACATTCAGAAAGACATATTTTCACTCCTGCCTCTACCTTCACCAATTCTCATAACAGTAAAATAATTCAGCAACCTCTAACTAAAGTTGAAAGGCCATGCTTCCTTTCCATCAAAAAGGGTATTTTGTTTTATAAAAAAAGATAGCTACAGCAACTGAGCTTACCATAATATGTAAGGCATATAGATTCCACATACCAACTGCAATTAGAAAAAAATTTATACACCTATATTCACATAAAACCAGATGCCACATCCAGTTGGCAGGTCCCACGATAATAACTTTACTAGATCTAAACCATGAAAAGCTCCGTTAGCAGTGTGTCAACTTTAATAAAAAAAATTGTTTAAAGTAGTTGAGCATGGAAATCTTTGAAAATTCATACACAAAATCCTCTACGTCTGCCCTTTATCTCCTGGGCCCAAAAAGAACTGAGCCTCTCTAGGATTGCTACTGCTTTATCTGCAGCAGAATTTAAAATAAATCTCTGTTCCAAGGTCTTTATTTCCATAAATGAAAATAGAAACCCATTTCCAGTGTTTTGCAACAACTTTTCTACACTAAGATTGAAACCGATCTCCAGAGAAACAAAGCATCAAATAACTTCAGAAATTTTAAACATAAGCTTAATTTTCATTCTGTCACCCCAAAACATAAAAATTCTTAGACTTTCACCAAAAAAAACCCCTAAAATTCAGCTCCAATTTTCACAAATTCAACAAACTGACTTCTAGTTAACCCAAAAAATTGCCTTTCAACATCAAACAAGTTCTTGAAAATCACCGTCAGCATCTCCTATTCCACAAATTCCTTCCTTACCAAGCTCGATTAATAAATCCCCCCCGGCAAAAAAAAAATTAACTTGAATCAAAAAATTCGAAGTCAATACCTTACTATTAAAAAGAACACGATAATCCACCAAGAAAAAAACGAAACAAAAAAAATCCAAAAACAGAGACAAAACATCTCCAGCCAAAATTCTCCCCAATAATCAACAAAACCTGCACATTTTCTCCTTCCAAAACCAAAAAAACACAAACAAATTAAACAAAGCAAAAATGAAATAAAAAGGCAACTTACACGAAACTTTGTCATGCTATCATCAACAAGACCTTTAAACCTCTCAGCGAGCAATCTCACCATATCAACCTTGTTGAAAATCAAAGCAACAAGCAAAAACCGAGCATAAAATCTCAACTCCTTAAACCTAACACCAACATCAACCTTCGGTTTACCACTTCCGCGGGCATCAAAATACTTCCGCTCCAAAATCGCCTCATAAAACACATACGCTTCCACCAAAAACCTAGCTTCGCTACTCCTCATATACTGATTAAAATACAACTGCCCGATCCGACTCGCGATCTCTCCAATTTCCCAACGGTTCAAGCCGGAGTCAACTAGCTTTGACCGGTTCTCCTGCTGGTACTTCCATAACCTCATATACGCCTTGAATACTTTCTGGAAGTAGTGGTTCTGCGGTGCGCGTCCGTACAATGGTAGGTCACGGACTCGGCCGAATTTCCGGTCTGCGCTTTCTACCAAGGCGCGGAAGGTTTGTGAGACGACGTCGTTTTCTTTCTTCGCCATGAAAAAACCGGAGTGGATAAACACGACGTCGTTGTAAGTCACCGATGGTTGCCAGTACCGCTGCTTCTCATGAGGAAATGCAGAGAGAAAGGGATAGAATTTCTCTTTAGCTGATGAGCTGTGTGGCTTTTATATTTATTTTTTAAAAAAATTAGAGTGATTAATTTTTGTTTTTTTTTAATAAAAAAAAATGGAGTGAGTTTCAGTGAAGTAACGATGGCTGCGTGGAGAGAGAAGGAGGGGGGGCGTGGTTTTTGAGCTGGGAGTGACAGGAACTGATACCGGTATTTGTTAAAAGGAGAGAGGGAGAGGGGGGGAAGGAGAGAGATTGAGGTGATGATGTCAAAATGTCAATATTTTTTGTGTGGTAGTAATCAATTATCATTCCCATACTATTTTATTTCACTTAAAGTGGTCGTTGGATAATAAATTATGCAATTGTGCCCTCTAAGTGATAAGCATACAAATATGGTTTAGATTCGAGTTTTCACAGCCATTTAAAGAATATCCACTATTTGATGTACAATGCCATTTATAGTAGAGAATTTTCAAGGCCAAGGAAGAGCACAAAATGAGAAACTCAAGGACTTCATTGGCTATTTCCGTAGTATACAGTTTAATATGTCAAAAATGAGAAACTCAAGGACTTCATTGGCTATTTCCGTAGTATACAGTTTAATATGTCAAAAGTGAGAAACTCAAGGACTTCATTGGCTATTTCCGTAGTATACAGTTTAATATGTCAAAAAGTAGAAACTCAAGGACTTCATTGGCTATTTCTGTAGTATACAGTTTAATATGTCAAAAAGTGGAGTTGTTGTGTAGCAAAAAGTTTTTTTAAAAAAACTCAATGTACAGATGAGGAAATATTTGTTTTTTTTTTTTTAGAGTTGTATTGTAAGAGGGTATTTTTTAAAGTGTTTTTTATTTTAAAATATATTAAAATAATATTTTTTTTATTTTTTTGAAATTAACGCATTAAAATTATTTAAAAATACAAAAAAAATATTAATTTAAAGCAAATAAAAAAATTAAATAAATTTAAATTTTTTCAAAAATAATTTTAAAACACAAAAACAAATATATCTAGGGGTGATCATTTTCGGTTCGGTTCGGTTTTTATCAAAAAAAGTAACCAAACCGAAATTATTTTTTTTTTGAAAAAAAAACCGAAACCGGGTCAAACCGACCGGTTTCGGTTTGGTTCGGTTTTTTAGGGAAAAAACCGGTTCAAACCGGTTTGGCTCGGTTTTTCTGGTTTTGGCTCGGTTTTCTCGGTTTTTCCGGTTTGGCTCGGTTTTTTTTCGGTATCGGTTTGGTTTTTTGCTTATAAAACCGGAACCGAACCGAACCGGCCGGTTTTTTCAAAAATTTAATCGGTTTAATCAGTTTTTTTTTCGGTTCGGTTTTTTCGGTTATTTTTTTTCCGGTTTTCTCGGTTTAATCGGTTTTCCGGTTTTTTTGCTCACCCCTAAATATATCTACTTTAATAGTTAGAACCAGCGGTTCGATATTGTGATTGTCTTTTTTTTTTCTTTAATTGCTTTATTCTTAATCTCTTGTATTGTCTTAATAATTTCATGATTCGCCTGATTTCATGGAATTATTTCTTTTTTTTACGAAATTCCCTTCGCTGCAATAAAAAAAAAATTATTCTGTTCTCATCTATCAATTCAATTAGATGGTTAGGTTTGCACGGATAGTACCTGGGAGTGAAGTGATTTTTATTTTTGAATGTCTTTTAATAATTAACAAGAAAAGAAATTACTATTTTTCTATTAAATACTCTATTAGCAAAGATTATTAGAAGAAAAACGGTTAATTAAAAATACTTTTAAAATATAAAAATAATTAAGCTGTCAGCATGCACCCATGAATAAATCGTTAGGTTGGTAGGTGAACAGAATTTACCATACAAGTAACATTAACTTGTGTATGGTTAAAGGTTGAAAACAATCAACCTAATTCTTTTTATGGTTTGACCCTAACAAGGTTGACAAGTGATCAATTTGACTACGCGCGTACCCAAGGGAATCCAACGCAATAAAAGTTTGAAAAAAATAACATCTTGAATTTAACAAATTCTAGAATTTAAATTATATTTTTTAAAAATTAAATTTTTTATTTAAAATTATTGTTTTATGTTTTATGTTTTAGATTGTTTTATTATGCTAGTATTAAGAATAATTCTTTTTAAAAAATTATTTTAATATATTTTTAAATAAAAAATACTTTTAAAATCAACCACTAAATAATCCAAACAACACCTGGTCTAAGTTAATAAAGGTTGGTGACTCAATTAATTTTCATAACAGTAGATGCAGATTCGTTGCCAGTGCTTTTACACTGTGATTTGTTCAATACTTTATATAAAGGATATGATCGGTGGTCGGTTGATAATGGCTGGCAAATCCTAGAGGAGCTGGGCGTGCATGGGATGTTTGTCAAAGGCTTTTTTCCTTTTTCTTTTTCTTTTTTTATCGAAAGGTGTATTTATTTTCATTTTTTCTTCCATTTAATTAGCCTTTAAAATGTTCTTTTATATACATATTTATCTGATCATATTAGCTTTTAATTAGAAATCGGGAGATCATAAATCGGGATAATTAGTATATAACATACTCCCTAGATGAGTTAGCATTTTTATAGTTTTATAACATCTAGATAAGAGTTCCAGCAGCTAGGGACATGAAAAACATGGCATTTTGAGCCTGGAAAACTAGGAAAATTCAGAAAAATGATAGCATGTGGTCGACACTCTGAGACCAGTTCACTTCAAGGAGTATCACAGCTAGCTAGTAGCTAGGATATATATATATATAGACACACACACACAAATACATGGGATGTTGTGAACACATGGCTGTGGCTCTGGTTAACCTGGAAGGAATGTTTATAAAGGTGACAAAAATATATTTTCTATGAATGTAATACCTGGAAAAAGCATCACAGGAGGTCATGATCCAAAGAATTTCCCACCCAATGAGACATTATTTATTAATATCATGATATATATATGAACTGGCATATTAGCTTGGACATGCTTGCTATTTTATTTTATCTCTTGTGAGTTATTGAAATGTACAATACTGGGTCATGGACCACGATTATAAAATCCAAGGATCCCTTCGGGGATATCCATGGCGCCTCTATATCAAGCCATGCCATGTCTTCATTTTCTTTGACCCCCCCAGAGAGATTCCTTGAGCTCTCTTGCTCGTGTTATCCATGGCCTCTGATATCACTTGTTCTTTAGTTGCATGACGAGATATATATATATACATAGCTCTCGATTTTTCTTGATTTCTCTCGTTGGCAATTATATTAATATTATATGGTTTGTTCAATGTGAATGATCATAAGCATAAGCATAATGATTTCCAATCTTTCTTCTTTTTTTCCTATGATTTTTGTTTATTTTTCTTGTTTTAAATCTTTAATTGCTAGTTGACCTATTCAGATATATTTAAGTACTGTCTTAGTTGCCTTTAATTAACCACTGGTCATTGATATTTGATAAATGTCTTGTAAGTTGCGTATGTGATGTTTTTTAAAGTATTTTTTATTTGAAAATGTATTAAAATAATATTTTTTATTTTTAAAAAATTATCTTTGATATTAATATATAAAAATATTTTTAAAATATAAAAATAAATTATTAAAATCATAATTCTGGTTTC
>Ga0307515_10007939_pt1 | contig 20843 bp, 18 predicted proteins | sample 17_EM_MG_FD_194513 | JGI IMG/M metagenome (GOLD analysis project Ga0307515, IMG submission 194513) | Populus trichocarpa ectomycorrhiza microbial communities from riparian zone in the Pacific Northwest, United States - 17_EM | ecosystem: Host-associated > Plants > Roots > Unclassified | place...
GGAAGGTTTCTAGAGATCACATGGAAGGCGAGGGGAGCGCTCCGAGGCCACTTCCGGGAAACCCCCGGAGGGGCTAGTGATTGAAATGAAACCGTCCAGGTCACGCTAGAGTCTCGACGTAACAAAGCGGAGCACAAGACGTTTAGCAAGTCGCTGCGTGGGACTCAGTGGCCGGCCGGTGAAGATGATCAAACGAGCCAATGAGCCCGCGTCCCCCTTTGATCTCAATTCAATGGGTGATGCTCCCCATCCAGATGTGTGCACGTGAGTGATCGAGGTAACAAAGAGATCCACCAGTCGCACTGCACGTAGATCCAGCCCTATCCCACGAGCGAGGGTTCCGACGCGACTCGATTGGGGTTCGAGAGTATGGCAGGGACGGCAAGTTGCGCCGAGACACCTCTGATGTGGAAACGATGAAAGTAGGGAGCCTAGTAAAATTTAAACAGCTTCCGGTGACAGAACTCCGAGCAGAAGACCGCTCCAAAGGGACTGTATAGGAAGGGCCCTGGTGGAAATGTACTTCTCCCCCGGTCACACCTAGGACGGCAAAGCAATCGCCACAAACACGGCATAGCAAGGTCCATGAAAATTGACGGGGATCGAATCGAATTCAATTGAAAAACGTGGCGTCAGAATTAGAAGGAGGCGTTGTGTATATGTTCGTGATAAAGCCGAAACTCTAGTGATTCAAATTTTCAGTACGTACATGTTGAGAGGGCCGGGACCACGAATGTTTTGTCCCTCAGTCAATGGGATACCCGCCAGGTCGCTTCGATGTGTACTGCGTCTGTGAATGGAGAAATGCATCGGGCTGGCGACGAATTGATTCAGTTCAGACGTAACGGGGAGTGACGAAGCCCGAAACCGCCCAATTTGAAGGTCATCTGGCACGGCTGAGTGAGAAATTGACCGAAGGCACAGCCTAATGAATTGAGGCCGGTACCAGCCTTCCCCGAGTTTGCAGATCATCGAGAAATGAAAATGATATAAGGTCTTCTGTCCACTTGCAGGCTGACGTATGCATAAGAGGGGTTCTGATGTCTGTTGAGCAGACGCATATAGCGTGTGGCGTGTGTCAGAGCTTCATAGAACGGAATGGAGTGTTGCTTACTTACGTCAACGGTTGGGCTGGGAGGGAAGTCGCCACGTTCGGGAACGCCAAGGAAACGGAAACCGCATATGAGGTGTAAGCGACCATCCAGCCCAGAGCAAAGCAAGATAAATGGGAGACTACTGCGTAGTAAAAGACCATGCACTGCTGTAACAGAGAGATTGGGCTGTCGACTAGTGTTCCGAGAGACGCGATGACTGAAGAGGGGTTCCGACACAGAAATCAGAGTCGACGATAAGGGTCCCGACCCACGGTTTGGCACATTGATCCATCTGACCGCGGAGAAAATTTTGTCACGACATGATCGGCGATGTGATGGTGTATTCCTCCCCCTAGTGAACGCCGGCGGAACTGGGGTACCGGGGGTAAAGTTTTGCGAGTGAAAGTAAGACGCCACGAATACAGACTGGCCAGAACTCACCCAGACCGTTTGATTACTTCGTCGAAGAATGTTCCACCCTCATATCAACGCGGTCCACTTCAGATAAGAATTACGGGATTATCCTCATGAACTGATACGTCAGAGTCAGTGACACGTCAGCAAGCCCGTCCCCACGGACCAACCCACCTGGTATACTCGCTCCCACTTGCAAAGAGGAGACTCAGACACGAGAGTGAACGCCGTGGCCATGTGTTGGGCAGCAATGCAACAAACGTCCCTCTGGGAGTGTGTGGAGCGAAAGAGAAGTGTTAGATTGTTGTGGGGTCAATGAAGGGGAATGATGAATTGATCCTTACGTCAAAGACTGGCGGCCGTCGCCCAACTGAAAAAATCTGGGGTGGTCGAGTGGATTCCTTGCGACGCTTCTACCATCGAGAACTTGGACACGTTGTGGCGCCGAGGTGCACGCTAGCTGACAATCGACTGTATGCGTGGACGGAAAAAATCAGTCAGAGTTTTTCGTTCCTGACTTGCCACCCTAGTGCAAGAAAGAACGAACCCTTGCTGGTGGTACAAGGGCGACGTGAGATGATGGTCTCCACGGGGGAGAGTGCGGAGTTTGATCCTCCCCCCAGATAAGGCAACTGTTCAACCCCATCCATTCCTTGACCTCGAGCCGCCACCCGCCGACCCCACTCCGCCCCGAAAAAAATCTGATGGTGGGAGAGAATTGACTACGGATGTGGCACTGTGCCCGCTGCGATTTTCGTCGTGTCTGGGAATAGAACCGACAGACTGTCCGATTCCCATGGGCGTTGACGTGGCAAGATGGCAGAGACCAATGCTGCAGCTCGGGAATTGATCCTTGCTTTGAGCCTATCTTGCTGCGGATCCACGCCCGTGGTTGGCTGGTTACGTCGTCTTTGGTGACACAGAGCATGAGGGAAACCTCCTTGCATCCCTCGATCGACTTCAGGGGGGAGCGCATGAGCGGTGTAGGATGGCAACCTGGCAGACAATTTCGAAGCCGGCATCTCCCGTCGGCATCCAGAAAAATAGACGGTCGTGTCCACGGTGAGAGAGAGGCACCAGGCCCGTGGATACATTCGCATATGCGTCTTTCTTTGGGACAGGCCGTGTTCGGATTCTGTTGAGCTTAATTCGCGGAAACGGACCGGGAGTCGGATTGAGCTCTTCCTCCTAGCTGCGCCCAGGGACATCCCACGTGAGCTAATGGACATCATCGGCCACCACCCTTCTGACCCAGGCGCCGGGGGATGGGGACTCAACCCACCGATCTGGCTGTCATCAGCTGTTTCTTTCTTCGTGACCTCGGCATTTCTTCAATTTTCATGATAGTTTGTTTCACTCTTCGAGAACACGTTGCCTGTGTCCATCTGCTCATCAATTCTGGTGATTCAGTCCCACAGGATGCGGTCGACATGTCGTTAAAGCGCGCAGCCATCAAAACGAGTCCTCCACGAACTCTCTCGACGGCCCCGGTCGTCGCGGAAGGGGCGTCTTCCGTGGACTCGGTATCCTTCTAGTTCTGATTCCCTCGGCGTGTTCCGTGACAAAAACAGCCGCCATGGACTGTGGAACCCTCCTGCCCTTCGATATTCGGGATAAGCATAACTCGTGTCGTCGAAGTACGCCTAACTAAATTCTCCACACTCCGACGGTCGAGCCGTGATACATCAGAGTTTCAAGCTAGGAATTTTGCCATGTTGTCAAGAGCCAGTTGTGCAATCAGTCAAATCCGAGAGATCTCTCCCGGACGTGCAAATCGGACTAAAATTGGGTAGATGTAAGGCTAATGTTTGTCCAGCCGCTGCCAAAGCCGGATGAACTCGCGACTCTACTCGGTTCCAAACTCCGACCCGGGTTCCACGCCGCCTGGCCGAACAACCTTGGAACACTGCTGGTAACACGAGGCGCGATGTTTCCGGCGTGCACCTTTCACTTCACGCACACAGCTCCATCCACAGAACAGAGGATAGTAAGTAAAGTATAACGGCATACTTGGTATTTGTCACTGTAACGGCATGGGACGATCCTCTCTTGATCGATAGGAGCGGACACGTTTCCCTCTCTAGCCGCCGTGCGCCCAAGATACCAAAATTTTGGCGGTGCGGGACTGAGGGAACGTGGGAGACGAGTCATACAGTCGTCGGCCCAGTCGATTCCAAAGAAAGAAAGCAGATCTTTGACGACCGGGAAAAAACGAGGATCAACCCGGGAGTGGGTACACCAACTGTACAGTTTTTCATTTCGGTCGGGAGGCCGATTATAGTCGAGATACGTACGTTTGCGGGGCCGTAACTACAGGTATTTATGGCACCTGGTCAGGTTATGTACACGGTAAACCTAGGACGCTCTACCTACACGTTGGCTATTCGTGTCCGTACTCAATGTTCGGTGTGGAGATTGCAAGGTGTTGGTGGATTAGAAGGTGTCTCAGGTATCACCAGACTCGCACTTATATGTATAGGTCTGCAAAAACGCCGATGATCTCGCCTCGACCTCTGCGCGTGCCCTTCAAGATCCACACATCACGAGGCCAGGTATACTGAATTGACCAATTGCAGACGAGTGATCCCCGAGCAGGCTCCTTGAATTATAACAGTTACACATACACACACACATATACCGGGACTCTAATCACAACCGACACAACCTGCGCGTCGAGTTGAGGAGGGCCATGAGGCATAAGGCAAGGCAAACGCTCCAACACGGAGTGTGTATGACGCAGGACACATGCCCGACTTAATCCTTGGCAAACCATTGCATCAGTTTTGAACTCCTTTATCGCAGCCGGGGGAGGGCCGGAGCCGGCGTTGAGCCAAGGAATATTACCGACGGCCCCCAACACACCCACATAAATGAAAATTCGGCATTTGTTGCACGACCGAGCGGTACCGCGCTCGGCGGTTTCGCATACGAAGAGCGGTCAATCAGCTATGATGTATCACAATCAAAAACATTCCAACTATACTTACTTACATATGTACCAGGAGGTAACTTACAACAGTGTGTCGGGTGCACAGCTGGGAAGTGAGACGAATATGGGAACCCTCTGCCCTACGTTCGGATCTCCCACCGTCATTCGATTCTGCGCCTCTCTACATACGCAATGGGCCCGTTCGCACAACCCGTAATATCCGCGCAAGGAGCGCCGGTGTGGAGTCCCTCTTTTTTTTTTCTCTCTCTCCTCCCCCGTCGGGTGGCATTTCCAACTTTGGTTTATTTATTTATTTATCGAGTGCGGAACGATCCACGTCCGTAGACCGTCCGTCTCGTCGGAGCGATGTCCCGGATGACAACGGCGACACGGTCGTTCGCCCGGTTCGAGCTCTGAGTATCACAGATAATCGTCTTCAACTATAAACGCCAGAGCATGCTCCTCAGTCAAATCTCCCTCCACCGGGTATAAGAATTCAAACGCCGGCACGCGGCCGTGCTGGCTGGAACAGACATCGTCCTGAAATGTTCTATTGTATTTCGATCTGCACCTTTGGGCCCAGAGACCCCTGGAGCGACCGAAGAACGGTATCTACGCGAGAGAGAGAGAGTTCCGAGACGGATCACTTTGAAAATCTAACGAGGCAAAAGACCAAGTGCGAGGGTTCCTGAAGGTTCCTGACCGTATTCCGAACAAAAATTACACTTCTAAAAGAAAGGTACAGGGAGGGTGGTGGAGGTTTATCCGACGAGGCCTAATTGCTACACTGTATGCGATGGAATGGATGTTCACAATCATGTCAAGGATGAGGAAGCGTGAGTGTTATACGAACAATGAGGTGTGTAAATTTTACAATGAATCGAGGTGGAGGGTGAATAATATGTATTCAGGGGCTTGAAATGCGAAGCCCTTCGCGGGGTGAAGGGAAAAAAGGTGCTACAATGGGGGAAAAACAAACAACGACGGAAGAAACGTGCGGGCATTGGTGAATAGCACAGTGAGTGGTCATGACGCGGGAGGACAAGAAACAAGTCGTGAACAAGTACAACGGATTGGAATGAAGGGAGCGCAGCCAACCAATAGCCCAGAACAAACAACGACACCAACAGCACGGTAGATGCACGTGAAACAGCGAAGGTAATGATTTGTGAATGCGGATATACCTGAGAACAGTGCGACGAGAGTGTGAACAGACATCTAAGAAAAAAACAACGCTTCGTGAAAAAACCGCATGCTTGATTGAGGAGATGGGTGGGGGCATAGGTGACGAGCATACTGAGGCGGGGCCAACAACTAGATGGGGCATGAGACACGGTGCGCACGGTGGTCTAATACGTGTGCATGCTGTGGTGGTTCATTGAGTCGTAGAAGTTATGTTGCTGGTCATGCTTGGCATACTCCATTCCGGTCGTCATCGTCGGCGCATGGTGCTGCAGTTGCAGCGAGTTCAGCGAGACCGGCGGTGAGTCTGGGAGCGCCATCGGAGGGTGAATGTATGCGGCGAAAAGTGCTTCATCCTCGTGGGGGAGCATGGGAGGATGCAAGAAATCCATCGGACTTTCCTCAGGCAACGACATCGGGGGGTGAACGACTTGCGGGGAGCCATCGGGAAGGAGCATGGGAGGATGCCAGAGCGCGCTGGTTGTCCCCCTCAGGTAGTTGAAGGAAGAAGAGTAGGTATTGTAGGGGAACTCCATAGAGGAGGCACGAGAATGGACGGCCGAGGTTGTACCAGTCGAATACGACTCTGGATACGAGGAATAGCCAGATACGGCGGAGGAGGGGGGCTCAGACGCTGAATCAGTGGACATTCTTCGTCGCTTGTTGGCCCGGAAGTCAGCAACTTCGTCAGTATGATCGTCGCTCGAGAAGGCGGGAGGATCCGATGGCGTCAGGTAGTTTTGTGATAGATAATCAGGGTGATAAGGGCCAGGGAACGTGTTGAACCCGAGGGATGATGAATAGCTGTTTTGGGAGAACTGGTGATCGTCGCCCAAAGCCCCCATGAGTTCTGACTGAGAAGAGGTCCTGAACTCGGCCTCATCATACGACATCTGTGTGGTGGAGTCGGGGGATAAGGTTGGCTGCTGGCTGGTAATCCCGTCCGTAACTGGGGATGTGCGACGGCTGGCTCCCGGGCTGGCAGAGGGGGTCTCCTCGACACCGTTGGCACGTCGGGCATCATGACGGGATCGTTTTCGGATGACATCCGACTTCATGGAGATCGGACGTGCAGATCCGTGAAGTTTGTAGCTAGATAAGCGGTTAATGAGGATATCAGGGGGGATATTTGAGGTGCTCACTAGAGGCCGCAGCTAGTGAGGGAAGCGTCAGATGTATTCTAACCGATGGATTGATGGATAGAACGTACGCATTGCAGACAGTTTTTCCCTCATCGTCCTTGCGCCACAAGGGAGTCGCGGTCGTGTGGCAGTTGTAGCATTGAGCGGACACCGTAACAGCTGATGTTCGAGTTGACGCGGTCGGCTGACTGGTCGTAACTGACGTAGTCATTGACGTACCGACGACTTCAGTGGTCTCTTGTTGCTGTTGCTGCTGTTGCTGTTGACGTGAAGCCGAATTTTGTGACCTGCCCTCACCTTGGGCGTTGCGCATGTTCTTGGGACGGGGGCGTTTATGCTGTTACTGGAAGTTAGGAGCGAGGAGTGGCGGATTGCTAAATGCGCACCAATTTACAATAGAGGCCACAGGCGTTGCAATTGAGCTCATCGTTAAGGCCACGGCGCCACAAAGGAGTGTGAGTGGCACCGCAGTTAGAACACTCGGCCTTGGCACCTCCAGGAGCGGTGTGGGGAGCGGGCTGATTACCGGTAAGACTCGCGCTGGGGACGTTGGAAGAGCGAGTATTTTGTGTCTTGACGCTCAAGGAAGGCCTCTTGCTCGTCTTGGTGTTGACAGTGGGGAGGGGCGGGAGCTCGTCCATGGCAGGAGTGAGAGGAGTAAGGGGAGCCACATTCGAGAGGGGAGAGGGGGTGGTCGGGGTATCAGCTTGCTCAGACTGGTAGGAGGAAACAGGCTTCATGTCAACATCCTCGGACTGGAAGTCCTCATGGAGACTTGTTGCCGAAGACCACGGGCCAGGAGATTCAACTGTTGTGAGGAGTTCATCAAGAGGCAGCTCGATCGTTGGGCGAATGACGTCGAAGTGATTGGCGTTGTTCAGCGTCAGACCTTCTCCAAAGCTGACGGGATTCGCACGGGAAGGAGTGGGATGGTACAAGGCACGGGGGTCGAAGTCGTTGGAGAAAAGGGTCGGGAAGCGGAGGGAGGCGGGGGATTGGTCATTCTGGCGGATAATTGGCTCAGCGGCATTCGAGGACTTGCGGCCGCGCTGGGTCAGGGAGGGTTCTCTGTTGTCGTAATTCGCAATCTCGTTGACGACCGCAGAAGCAGTTCGGCGAGCAGGTTTGTTAAACTCAGCGGAGGGCTTCAAATCTGGCTTCTGTACTGGACCAGACATGGCAGCAGGAGTGGGTTGGTCGACGCTAAAGGTAAATTGCATGCGTTGGATGGTTCCTGGTCCACTGTGGAGGCTAGCCTCGCGGTTGCGCTCCTTCTCGGCAGCACGCTGCTGGATCATATCAGTAGAGTGGTTCCTTTTGAATCCAGGAGCTTCGAGTTCGACGATACTCCTACAAAGGTTGCGAGTCAGCCAAGAGTAGGGAAAATAAAAAAAGATATCACATGCCTTCCTTTCTCCTTGTCGAGCTTGTCTCCCATATGCTTGGAGAGCCTTTTGAATTCTCGTTTGGAGCGGGCGTTGTCGGAATCGACCATAAGGTTTTGGAGGTGCCATAGCCTCCAGCTAAGGTTCTCGAGTCTCTGGCCTTGCTCAAGGAAGCTGGCGACTTTTGTACAGACCTAGAACGGGGATGCTGGTAAGCGGCGGGGGAGAGCGGGAATAGGAAGCGCGTTTCTTAAGTACCTTCCAGGTCTTGGTTAAGGAGTCTACATCGCTCAAGTTACTGAATGGGACGAAGGATTTGTTGCCCTAGCAATGGGGTGAGATAACCGCATACAGTGATGAGGAAAAAAGGTGGCCGACTTTGAACTTGAGATTGAGGATTGCTGGCATCGGAGTCGCGATACGGCGAGTAATGCCAGGAGGAAGGCGGGAATGGGGGGAGGAGTGAGAGTTAGATTCGGGGGGAGGGAGGGCTGAGGGCAAACCCACCAATCGACTGTCCACTAAAATACCAAACCATTTTTTTCCTTGATGTAATCGCAACAATTTTAATAATTATTTTTCTACAAGGTTTCTGGCATTCAAACTCCGATAAGAAAATTCTAACCTATCCTTCTCAGACAGCATACAAGTCCAATGGGGAGGTCGGGCCGACACTCTCCCCCACACGTGGAGACCAATCCGCTCGTTCAAGGATGACTTTGGTCGGATGGCCCGGGCGTTCCTCGTTCCGCTAGTCCTTTCGCGGGGCCCCAGCCCGCGTCCGCCCTAACTGCGTCTAACAAACAATGACGGTCGCTTTGCCATTGGGGAGCACATTCCAGATAATAATAAGAGTGGATCGCGGCCTTGACATCGCCGAGCAAAACGAAGCGGCGGAGGAGACTGCTTATTCCCTCTCACGTACAACGGCTCCAAACGGCACCAGTTCTCAAACTTAGCTGCCAACCACTGAGGAAGAACTTTTTATCAACAGACGAGTGGCAAGAAAGCTGATCGAGATTCGTACCTCTGTCCAACGTGGTGGATGCGTGATACCAGAGTCTTCTTGGGCCGCGAGTTTTTAATTAACAGGGAGGTTCCAAGCTCCGCTTATCTTCAAAGGGCCAACGTAGCCGTGGACGCTGATTGGCAGCAACCGTCACGAGACGGCCTTGAGGTGATGTGCCGCTCGGCATACCCATTCAAGGACGCCGGCCGTCGGCTACTGGCATATATCCCCCGAGTCAACAAAACCCCCCTCTCACCCGTCAGTACGACATAGGCTAAAACTCGCGAGGAAGGGGAGAGAAAGGAGTAAGGCCGTCACAATAACCATCCAGGATCACAGTTTGCTTGATTCCCAGGAAGTGATCACGAAGACGTAAAGATTGGACATGATGAGGTCGAACGTTCCTACCCCGGGAAGTTTTCATTATGGGACCTGGGGAATCACCTTTCTTCACCCGGCTACGGATACGTACGCAGTCGCATCCTCCATCTGTCCGTCCGAGACATCAGACAAAATTATTTCCAACAAGGTTACGACTCGAAGCGTGCCAGCCGCACCTCTTGATTGGATCTCATGCCATTCCAGCTATCGATTGGAAACACGGCTTTGTATCAGTTGGACCTCCTAGCAACGCTTGATACGTGCGTTGATCAAGGCAAGGCCGTGTGTTCGCACTACCGTGGCCAATAACTGGAAGGACCTCGGATGTACCCTGCCAGCCCAGTGATGGTGGCGGTGGCAATGACGCGCTATCACCAAGAACGGTATATCACCCAGAGTGAAGAATCTGCTGCAAGTTTCGTCTATCTCCGGTCGCATGTGCTGCCGCCGTGGTGCGTGGCAGACGTGTTTCGCGAATCAGGAACTACTAATAAAGCTACTTCGCTTGGGCTTAGCCGATTCTCTTCTTCACAACGCACGTCCTCGTGGACTGGACCTGGCCGTCTTTTTGGTCCCTTGTTGATCTCCCTGATGGCTCCGGGACTTGTGCGGGGTCCGGGAGGATGATCGGTCGTGAGAACTTGTCGGTTTTCTCCCGTCACGTGACTCGGGATACTCTGTCTTGCTGTTCCGATTGGAAAGTTCCCCCTGCAAGACTACCTTCGTAGGTGTACACGCAAGCGATTTTCGGTGAACGTGTACTGCGTTCACTTTCATCTCCGACTCCGCGGTGTATTGGTCTCTGCAGCTGTGCCCCTCATTTCATAAGGGGATGGCCGGTGATGCTAAAGGTCTCATCTTTTATGACGAACGGCTGCGAAGCGATAACGTATGCTTCCACAGTTTCAGGTATGTCGGGCGAGCCTTAAGCTCATCTAACCAATCGTCGCCGCCCTTTCCGTGCTGAATGTGCTTGTGTTGTAAAGGAGGGGGTGCATACATACCTTCGACCAATGTGATCTCATTCTATATATCAGCCCGGCTCGGGCCGAAGGAACAAGACGGTCTTCCGAATGAATGGGCCCCCAAAAATCGCCCTGATGGGTACCCTTGTTTGAGAGCTCATCACTCCAGGCGACAACGCGACCTGGCGTTCGCCATTGAGTTCGACTCGACGCTTGATTTGCGAGGAAAGCGCGCGGTCTTCCGGGTAGGCCATACCTTCCTGGGAAAATCATGTCAGTAAATCTTCTTCTACTTAACTCTATATGGCAACGAGGCAGACACTGCTTCTGGCATATAGCGACCCCTTGCGCGGCGCCCTGAGAGAGGAGGACGACAGACGTTTACGTCTGCATGGCTCCAACTCTAACCTCCACACACACCTCGGACCCAAAACCCGAGAAGATAACCAGAAGATTGTGGCAGAAGTTTACGGCATCTTCTGGGTTTGACTTTATCCTTGGTCAGCTGGAGTGCCCATCGTCTGGCTCAGAGGTGGTGTGCTCATACGCTCACCGAGAGGTCGATGCCCAATGTCTAGACATTGAAGACGCCGCCCCTCATTTTCCATCAGAGTCCCATCATATCTGCAGCCACCGACGGACACTTCGCAGTCAAGGGACGGCATTTCCGATTCGGGTGCCCTCTAGCGCGGTCAGTGTCCCAGCGCAGAGTAACCAGATTACCCGTAACGTGATGATTCTCAATGACTAACCATACATAAACCGACAGTCTGCGTTGATTGTAGTTGGGTCATCCGCGGGCTCTTACAGTGGTCTCTGCATGGCCAGAGCCATGGGTTATGGAGCCTGTGAAGGTATGACGCAATCCATTCATACATCATTTTTTGACCAGACCTCGTTGACCAGACCTTCACTTTCATCATCATCCCTATTTCCATGGCTCTGTTCTGGATCCCTCTGATTTCGCGTCGGCTTCGCTTACTTCGATGCAGCGTGATGCCGGATTCACTGACGACGCCGGCCTTCTTCTCTAGTTTCGATCAAGTTGTCCCAGACACGCCTCGAAATCGGCTTCTCCCACTGGTTACGGCAGACGAGGAAAACGCAGGTTACAGCTCACGTAGTGGCCGCTCGACAAAGGGTATGTCGGGCACAACATAACTTTATCCTTCCGATTTTCACCTCCGCCGCATGTTCGGTCCCAACCCGCCTCTTCAGAAATAAACCGGGGACACTGCGCAGCTTGTACGTTGATGCTGTAAGTCGTACCTCGTCCACGAAGCCAATTTCGGTCTCCCGCTAAATCATTACGGTAACGTGAACTTACGTGAGTTCTGAACGGTAATGTGGGACCCAGAAGCGCCGCGACGGCGACTTGACCTGGAGGGGGATGGAAAAAGCGCTGAATCTGATGCCGATTCCCCTTTTCGCTGGCCATTTCATTTCTTAAATTCATTGCCGCTCGTTCGCTAATGAACTTTGTGTGGGGTAATCGGGGCTCTTCCTGGTAAGCATTGCGGTTCGTGCTAGGCTGCCGTCGTCTGAAACGTTGCAAGTCCGTCACGGGGAACGAACAAGCATATTGGGTATGAAAGGTACGAGAGGCGTTACGTGGTAAGATGACTCGTGAACGACTGTAAAGGTTCATTTCAACTTCCAGACATTCAATGGAACGCTCGTGGCAACGGAGTGAGGAGGACTCCGATGCTTCCGCTGTATATAGATAAGCCGGCAGTTTGACCAAGTACACGCCACTGAACTTTCTCAGACGCCGTACTCTGAGTGTGCCAGGTCCCCGAAAGATGTGCCACAAGCGGGGGTATCGTTGCGGGATTTAGTGAGCGGTTCGGTCGCTGCCGAGGCGCTTGAAGGCGGTCGGCGGCGAGCCACCGCCTGGTAACCTCGGTAAGGGCGCTTATGACACTGTTCCCGAACCGCACGGCCTCGCCAGAGGGCGCTGACATGATAATTCTGGCACTCCCTCTTTTATAGCGCTCTTGGGTTGGGATGTGGGGAATGTATAGGCCGATCATGATCAAGGGCACAGCGATGCATAAGGGAACGCCGTTAATTCTTGATCTCTAGGTGGACTTTACCCCTTCAGGATACTTGGGAAGTTTGTGCCAGCGGTCCCTTCCGGCATTTCTCGTCTCTCCGAACGGGTGCGGGACCGTACCAGCGTCTCGGTGCGCCGGTTGGCCTTTCCCGAACTTCGAGATCGGGCAGCTCGTTTTGTACGTGTAACAGCGACGCGTACGCGTCTCCCGCATTGACACCAAACGTCGACCGTCGCTCTCCAGGTGAGTAGAGGCGCATGATGGCAACTTTTGGGGTTCAGCCTTGGCATTCCGAATGTATGCGAATCTCGTGCCTCTACCTCTCGCGCCGCTTCCACCAGGCTTCTACGCTTCTCGAAGTGCAAGCCGGGGACCGCGAGGTGCTTATCTGAGCGACCCTCAATGTGCCAGACGGCACGCCAGCCAGCCCTGCAACAGGGTTTCACGTTGTATCATGATTCCGAGAATTCATGAAATCACTCACACTTGCGGACCATTCCGATGCAACTGTGCAACATGGGTTCTATGAGAGCTTGTATAGTTTTCAGTGTTCCAGGGTCCTGTTGATTTCGCCAGTAAGTGGATCCTGCAACGTGAGCGATACTTGGGTTCCTAATACCTTCCCGTTCTCCCTGATGCCTCCCTCTGGCCGAAGTTTCGTGTGCATTCTATGATTCTGTTTATGTTCAACGCTGATCCCCGCCAATCTGCTGTAACCTTGCTATCCAGTACGGAGCAAAACGTTTTGTGCCTTATCGTGATTAGCGGGATGGAAGCAAATTCGAGGGAGCACGTGGGGCGGGTGACAATGATCCCCCCACTTCACGCCCAAGAACCCGCCTGGGATCGGTGGCGGGGAAGGCGGATCCTGCCCGTGATGTGGATTCACCGCCCAGTACCCCGGATATGATGATGGTCTGGACTGTCCTCGGTCTTCTGACGATCCCCGGCGTCGCCGTCATTGTGGGTCCGCGACCGCCGACCGATTTCGTAGGATCCGCGCCCTGACTCTGACGCAGTCTACAAGTCGATCCAAGTACCTTTCGAGGGAGAGCACATCACCTGGGACACATAAACTTGGGTGAGGCGGGTCCATCAAGTGGTGGCGATGATTTCACAATGAGAAGAAACGATCTACGGCAGAGTCGTTCGGGAAATCCGTGGCTGAAGTGCCAAGTTGACGATTTGTAGTGTTTGTGACGATCTGCGACGATTCAGATGGGGAAACCTGCGCGGGGAACGTTAAAAGACGTCAGGCGTGTGACCCCTATCTTTCGTTGATCCTTGATCTTCAGACCCAAGAGATGATGAATTGGAAAAGTGGGGTCCTCAACGGGAGAGACGCTTCTTATCTTATCACCTAGAAAGTTGGCAGTTGCTGGGCCCGCATTACTGGTCTAGCTGTCAGCTGGTCTCATCACACCTCAGCGAGCCGCCGTAAAGGTCGTTCGAGAGCCCGGTGTATTTCTGGCAGATCTGGTTTCGGCGCGCTGACTAGTAACGATGCTCATGGGGATTTGCGACCAGCCACTGGACTTATAGCACGTTGTGTCACTTCAGGCTCCCGGCAGAATTTTTTCGTCGATCCTCGGTTAGTAAGGTTATCGATCTCTAGTGGTAAGAATGTTTATAGATCCTTCTACTCCCGCTGACGTATCCCACACAGGAACGGAAGGGTATGCCTGCATCCACAAATATATTCTGGCGATGGTACTTCGCACACTGGTGGGGTAATAGGCATCTAGGGCTCGAGTTACGCGCAACAAGGCACATCTTAACAGACCAAGCGACGATCTGGGCCTCCCTCTGGGTTTCATGGCTGCGCTGCATACGTGAGTGTTTCAGAGTGCGAGTGGGCTGGCATCTCACAGAACGAACGTTCTTCCCGTATGTCATGACCACAGATCTGAAGCTCGTCAACCCCGGCGCCTCCGACACGTACTGCCGCCCGCAGAACCATCCGGTTCCACGTCGAGTAACGTCAGGATTCCGTGTCGGAAATGCATGGCCAACGGTCAGGCAATCATCTTGAAGAACGCCTATGCCGGTTCCCTCCTTATCTGCGAACGTTGGAATGGAATCCCTCAGCCGCCGCTCAGTACCGGCAATTCGTGTTGGCAGCCCCCGTGAATATTGCCTCTCACGAGCTTTTCTCTCCTCCCCCCGGTCCAACCGGTCAGACCGTCGACGTTCGAAATGTTGCGAATGCGCACCACTCGGGACCACGTATTCTTGTATCAGAGCTATGCACGGCGAGAGGGACGTGGTCGCGGGGTGACGGTTTGTGACAATGAGAGCCCGGCAGTCGGGAAATGCCGATCGGCCATTGGATCATTCGCCCTGCATCAGGCGACATTAGACTTTCCGCACTCGTCTTCTATATTTCTCGTTGAATTCCTGTTATTCATGGACTGTCACTGCCGGATAAGGCTCTCCGAGATGTATAAACAACAGCAGGTGGACTGACGCCCTCAATTGCTCCTTGCTTCTTCCCTCCCGCTCCTGCTCGCTATGTCTGCCTCAGACGTTTTGCGTAAGTTCGTTAAACGAGACGTGACATCCCTCGAGTCTCGTCGCACTCTCGACGAGTTCCTTCGTTCCCCGTGTTACGGCTATTTCCTGGGGACTTTGAGAGGGCCGGACGTCCTTGGCTATGCTAACTTCTTGGATAAGGCAAGTATATATTTATTCGAAGCGCTCAGGGGTCTCACCAACTCTCCAGGCATTGAATTCGATTCCGGCGACGGAGAAGCTTTGGACAAACTGTTTGAACGCTCTCCAACAGATATGTGGGGACCGAGCCATCCTCCCCACGGCGCACGTGTTGTCTCGTGGACTGATCAAAAGAGGAAAAGCTTCCATTACTCCCCATGACATCGGAGGTCTCTGGGAGGCCAGATACAAGCGAAGAGTGGTTTGCGTGAGGAGCTTACAAATGCCACCGGCTTCCGAACAGGCGTTCATGAAGGTGCCTTTCCTACTATGTGTGCTTAATAGCTGGTCATGCGCTTATCGGCTGTGAAGAAATTTTGCCACGAGGCCGCACTCTGGAGGAGACTGAATCACCAAAACATTACCTCAGTACTAGGCGTGACGATGGACCCGTATCAGGTCGTCTTCGACCAAGTATCTGATAGGGATATTGTACAATACACTTTAAACAACGGAGTTGATCGAGCGATTTTGGTGAGTTTCATCTTAGACCCTTCCCCATCCCTGCGAGGTCGACTGATCCATTCCCTCAGATTTCAGATGTAGCCGAAGGTCTTGGGTATTTACATTCTCAAAACGTCATCCATGGGAGACTCCGAGGGGTGAGTCATCGGCTACATCCGCAATGAGGATCGGAGCTGACTGCCTCTGGAAGGCGGCTATTTTAGTCAACGACGACGGTCGGGCCATGTTAACTGACTTTGGGTCGTGTTCTGTAGTCTGGGATCCCGAAGACCTCCCACGACAAATTATTCGTTGGTGTGGCCCAGAGGTTCTAGGCACCGACGAGGTTTCTGGAACGCAACCGACGTACGCCTCCGATGTATTTTCATTCGGTATGGTTGTCCTGGAGGTAGGTCTCAGTGCTGAGGAACGAGAAAAGTAACATACAATCGGCCGTTTCTAGATCATCTCAGGAAAGGTCCCCTTCGATGAAGCTTCAGACGATAAGGTAGTTAAGTGGGTACGGTCTGGCGAACGACCGAAAAGGCCTGCAAGGTCTAAGGATCTCGGATTATCCGACGCCCTTTGGGAAATGGTTCAAAAATGTTGGAATGGTTCACCTGAACTCCGGCCAGGGATGGCGGTCGTCCTAGAGCACACGCGAAAAATGTGAGTTACCCGCCCCAATCTCCGACGATCCGCGGGTCGAGCCCTCCTCTCTGCTCTAGCCGACCGATCTTGGCCACAGAATACTCAGAAGCTCCAACTCTCAGTGAGTGATCAGAGCGGTGTAGCTGCTGCCTCACGCGACTGATTCATCCTTCCCCACCGGACAGTAAATCCAAAGGCCGCTCCCAAGGCGAAACGCTGGAAACGTTTTTCAAGTTTCATGTGCGTCTACAAAATTGATTACTGGTGACAGAGATTTGACTATAGGCCAGAGGTATGGGCAGCAAACCGAGCCGGAGCCCATCAGTATGGGGCTGAAGATGAAGCACCGATAAACTTTTGTCGAATAGTTTCTATGTATCTGTTGGTCTGTGTATCCGTTTTTGTGTACTCCTGGACGGGGTTCGTGGGTAGGGTAAGGTAGGGGATTGATTTGACTGGTCAATTATATATTGTCAACGCGAGGGAGGTCACCTTTGTGGGGGCGTCGTGGGCATCTCAAAGCCAGCCCAGCTCACATGTTAATCGAATTGCATGGACCCCATGATAACCGAGCGGGGTATCTGACCCCAAGCTTCAACAAGGCTACTAGATGACCGAGAGTCGAAGACCGGGACCTAAGTTCAGCAAGGGCGTCTTGGGATGAGTGAAGAGCGCCCATTATTGCCACCGCTCGGCCGATGATGGCCATGGCCCCCTGCCTCGCGCCTATGGAATGGGATTACTTCGACATTTGATTCCTTTGGTACAAGGCCTGCAGTATTCTTTACTTTTTGAAAACCTAATACTCCCGCCGTTTGTCATCTGATCCGGCTCCAAGTTGGATGCCTTCCGGATTCGTGGCAGCGCTAGAACGTCCCGGTGCAGTACCACGGTCAATTGGAGTGCGGTTGGCGGAATGACACTGCTGCCCGCGACTGGTCAGAGTAACAGAGGGTTTTTGACGGAGCTCTACAGGGACAAATTCGCCTCCAATATCATCAAAACATTCGCCGTCCACTTTGAACGCACTTCCACCCATCCAACTACCACTCTAGTTCGCCCAGTTGGTACGCTCACAATAACATTCTCCGTGGTAATATCATCTGCCTTCAATGTTCTGAACTCTGACCTACAGCTTGAACGGGAAATTAAATCCTAGCTAACAGGAGAGTACGTCCCTCCAGTAGGCGATTTTTCCCTCGAAGAACTGCAGGGAGGGCACAAACATATGAATAAAGGGAATTGCAACCTACTCCATGGACCGTTGAAGTGGCTACTTACCGCAGTCGCTACCCGCTCAACAAAAGGCTATGTGGACGTTTTTGATATGGCTTTTGATGAAAGAACTTGGCTTTCGCAGGATTCCCGTTCGCCTCAGATTCCCGCCGAGTCAATTGGCTTTCACGGTCTTTGGCTTTACGGTTTTTCGTGGCTTGAAAGCCGTCAAAGGCCATCAAAATTCGTGAAAGACCATCAGAGAGCCCTTTTGCAGGTTTCCCGATGGCTTATAAGGGGAGAACAACTCACATACGTTTCATAACCTCAACCACACCAGCTCGCCATACACATTACACCACCGGTAGAAATGAACGGAGACCGCGACAATATCACCGTCATTGGAAAGGAACACGGAAGACCGAGAGCCGTGAAGAAAGAGTCTGACGTCTTTGGTACGTCTTTCACTGGAATCGGGTTCACTTTCATCTCCACGCTCCTCCGCTTCGGGGAGTGTTATATAGGGGGTTGGAAGTTTTGATGATGCCTTGCTAATTCACCTCTCAGCTGTTCGTATATCTTCTATCTGATGTGAGGCCTTGAACGGGAACCGCACCTAGCTCCAGCTTACCGGCCAAAATCCAGCCCAAGCACCTGCGATTTTGCGAGTAGGCTTACGCTGGGGCGGGTTTCTGTTCAGGGCCTAAGATTTTTCTGTCTTACCCTTTATTATGCCTAGGCTCTTAGGGTCGGCGCCGTCGTCAGAACTTATAGGAAGCACAACGCCGCCACCAATAAGGCTCACCGAGGTACACGTTGAATCCGCAGATATTCTTCGCAACCAGGTCACTGAGGCGCAATCATATAGGCACTGACCATCAGAAAATCGCCAAGATTGATCGTGACAATGAGGTCACTCCGCCACCAAAGGTCTCCGCTTCCGTAGGATCGGTACGGGCACCCCACATAATATGCTCGTGGTATGATTTTTACGGTTTCACCCAGGTGATAAAAAAAGTCCGGGACGAGAAAGGACTTTCCCAGAAGGATTGTGCCCAAAAGATCAATGAGAAGCATTCCGTTATACAGGATTACGAATCCGGAAAGGCTATCCCAGATGTCACAATCCTATCCAAACTTGAGCGGGTGCTGAACGTAAAGCTTCGAGGTAGGGCGACATCACCTTGTTTGCATCACATCGCTCACGCCAACGGTCAGGATCTGATGTTGGAAAGAGGTTGGGGGGACCGAAAAGACCGCAGTCCGGTATGGATTGAGATAATCGCTACAGTGGGTTGGAATAGCAGTTTTTGTTGAGACACGTTGCAGGAAATGTAGATATGTCCACCGTGACTTTTTGGTACCGAGATTGTGAGACGGGTATCCTAACGGCGTGGTGTAATCTTTTCTCGCGTTTGACGTCTTACCTTGATAATGCGCGTCCATTGCCGAGGCGGTGGTCCTCGAAGTCTAGATTTTCCGATTCCGATTCAAATTTCCATCCTCGCGTCTCCTGAGTTGGGGGAGAACGAACACATGATCAGGGTTCCGGGGTGGTTGGAGCTTCACAGCGTGATTACCCTCACCTTCTGCCGTGAGCATAGTGGATTGAGGGCCATCTACCTATGGAGCAGACCGCAGGAATATAAACGATAACCAGTGGCATCGCGGGGATACCGTTCGCCAGCAACATCGGCATAGGGAATTCACGGGGTCAAGGCCGCCAGGTGGCTTGACGCTAGCAGAGTTACACATTAGGAGTTGACAATTGTGTGCTAATATTTCCTAGCGTTTGTACTTGAGGCCTTGAGGTCAGACCATCGACGGGGAGGGGAAGGGGTTTTATAGCGGTCAGCGGAAGGGAATTTGAAATGGCGGTTTTTTCCACGCCGGCGTCCTTCCGCGATCTCTTGAAGCCGGCCCCCATTTGGACTCGGCTTCTCTTGTTGGCCCCTGGTCAATGATCACTTCGTGAAAGTTTATTTGGGTATTTCTTCTGCTGAGGACGATCAGACCCCGACTCTCGTGTCCCATTAGGGATATCTAGTAACTACAACATCCCAAAAAACATCGCACAACACGCTCGTAAACGGAATTCATTAATTATCAACCAAATCTTGCGCCTGCTCCAGAAGAACAGTACCGTCCGCGCCGGGAACGACTGCTTGGGCAACGAGGGACTCAATTTGCCCGATGACAGACAACATGACTGGGAGAGCATAAGGTGTCAGGTGCAGTGTGACTTCGCGAAATGCGTCGGATACTGACCGTCACCTTTGCCAAGGCCCACCCAAGTGTTAACTACCTCTTGCTGCAGAGCACGGAGCTGAGACACTACATTATCATCCCGTCGAACTGTGGAAGACAGCGGGTTTGATAAATCGACTCCGATCGCACTGGGAACGAGAAACTAACCTGGAGGAAGCTTCAACGGAGACCCCTGAGGACTCGGCAGGCTTATGGGAGTTGGCTGAACCGGAGTCGGGAGAGCAAGAAAATCGCCGTGGGACGGGGTGATGACGTTATTTGGCGCACCGGATGGGCTGGCAATAGGTAGAGGGCTTCCAGATGGGGTTGATGAACACTGCGTCGGGTAGAAGTACACAGTTGTCGTGACGACGGAGGGTAGCGACGAAGATAACGGCAGGATGGCGGTCGGGGTAACCGTCAAGCTCTGGTCGAGGGGTGGCAACGAAAGAGAGATCGAAGGTTCGAACATCGAGATTGGTTTCGGACTCGGAGTTACCGTTGGAAGCGAGAGACCCGGAGGGGTGCTAGAATTGTACCCATCATCACCTACATCCCAAATACCCACCCTTCAGTATCCGAGAATCCCTACGTTCATCCGTCGAGATAAGATTCACTCACGCTTGAAAACCAGACCATTGGCAAGAGCAGCCAAGAGAAGGGGAGAGACGATAGCCCTGGAGAACATAATTTTCGAAAAAAAAAAAAGTTGTGAAGAATGAAAAAAGGCAACCAGGCCTGATTTTGGAGAACGAAAGCGGGGGAGAGTCGCACAGCGGCTGAAGAAACCCGTTCGTGATGATGACCCGCTCACTTATATACCAAAAACTCTGATACGGTTCGGCGTCGGTCTGGCCACACAGCATCCTGCATCATGATGTGCAGCGTGCCGACCACTGGATTGATCTCCAATGTAACTCACCTCGCGCAGCCGTACCATAAGTTGGGCATCGACCCCTACCTTTCCAGGTTTAGGGGAAGTAGGTGGTCGGCGATACCAATCAAATGCACGTCAC
>Ga0307515_10007941_pt1 | contig 20837 bp, 21 predicted proteins | sample 17_EM_MG_FD_194513 | JGI IMG/M metagenome (GOLD analysis project Ga0307515, IMG submission 194513) | Populus trichocarpa ectomycorrhiza microbial communities from riparian zone in the Pacific Northwest, United States - 17_EM | ecosystem: Host-associated > Plants > Roots > Unclassified | place...
GTGGCCTGTATTACTTTGAGCATATATGCAGAGGCGGTCTTGAACTTTGAAGAAAACTCCTTTGGTCATACTAGAACAATAATGTTCTGTTAATAACTTTCATTCTTTTAGCTCTCACAGACCTTATTTATAGATGCAAGTAAAAATCAACGTGGTAGTTTCAATTGTTGGATAAAAGGATAATGTATGAAGAGAAAGGATAGGTAGGAAAGGTTTTTTTTTTTCATCAAACATCTGTTGATACATGCAATAAGGCACTATATTGCAGGCACCAAGAATTCCTAGTAGGAAACAAAATCCCTCAAACATCACATGATTTGAAACCATGCCTTTCTTTTTTCCAGGGTGGATGACGAAGAGGATGAGATGGTGGTCAATGATCAGGATGTTCAAAGACTTGTAATTGTCACCCAGGTAAAGCTGTTTGCTGGCAAGTTTTTATTCTTAGGAAAGAATAATTATATGTACTTAGCAATCTATGCTCCTTGTTTTATTTATTTATTATTATTACTGTTCAATATCTGCATAGACCATAGCGACTTATAGACATATCTGTGTAGTTATATGGATGTGATAACGCGAGAATTTGGGCATTTTTGTAGCGCTCTGTTGCATCTTAGAGGTTTTTCTGAGTGTTTTTTCTTTTAAAGGAAGCTGATTGCTGTCTTAGAGTTTTATATGTCATGCATATGCCTTTTTGTTCTTTCATCAATTATGGATTATATTGTCACAGTTTTGATTCTTACAGGTTGTAGTTGTTTGAAAGCCGCATCTCAACTCCTTGCAATCAGCAACCTTTTTCACTTCATGTGCATCATTTTGGTCAAACTGAATTACTGAATTGAAATGATGATGTATATTGGTCAATTAGGTTTATTTTAGTGATAGTTTTTACTTTTTCTCCGTTCTCAGTTATCAATTAGTTGCATGATGGTTTTTGCTATAGTTAAGCCTTCATGTATGTATTCATGTGAGCGGCATATATTATGTAGGCATGTATGAGCATGAGTCGGACCATAAATTTGGTAACATTTTTATAACTTGTGGGCTTTTTCTGTGCAGAATAGTAGACCAGGAGAAGAATCTATTAAATCTGGGGATAAATCAAAATCTATTTCAATTGAGCTTGCTTCAGCAATAAATGATGGTTTATACTTCTATGAACAGGTTGAGGCTTCTGTTATACTCATTTTCTAATTAATTAAGTTGCAATACATCACTTTCATTTTCTTTGGAAATCCTCAATGTTTGTCTAAAAATTCTTAAATGTGACTCTTTACTGGCAGGAGCTAAAAACAAAGCGATCTAATCGTAGAAAGAATAGTTCTAGCTATTCAAAGGCTGGTGAAATTTCCGCTGCAAGCTGTGTCCATGAAGAGTCAGGAAGCTCCAACCACACAAGGAAACAAAACAAAGGTTTTCCCAAGCAGCAGTCATCTCATACGCAACGATTCTTCTCCAGCAACTTTAGGAATCATGGCACTGGTCGTAATAATTTTGGAATCATATCAGAAAGTCCACCAAGTAATTCAGTTGGATTTTTCTTTAGTTCTACACCTCCTGAAAATCACGGGTCAGTCCAAGTGACTCTGGCCCTTGCCTAAGCCTCTTATTTCTTTTGTCATATTTTTTTATTCTTGTTGTTTATTTATTTATTTTTGCTACATTATTAATATATGGTGGCACTATTCTAGAATTTTTCTTTAGGTTCTGATGAGAGAATAATATGGCATTGATCACTAATTTCATGAGTTGGGATGCTATTTGCAATATTCTAAGCAAACATCCATTTCACCTGACTAAATATTTTCCATCTAAATCCTAACTTCACAGACCCAGGTCTTCAAAGCTGAGTGTTTCACCACATGGCATGCTCTCAGGCAGCAGTCCACCAGTGGGTTCCATGCCAAATTCATTTCCACCATTTCAGCATCCCAGCCATCAACTCTTAGAAGAAAATGGCTTTAAACAGCAGAAGTACGTGTCTTTTATTTTTGGGAGGGGGGATATGTGCATTCATAGCAAAAGGTTGCTGACCTGTTTCTCTTCCCTTTTAGGTACCTGAAGTATCGTAAACGGTGCTTAAATGATAGAAAGAAGATGGGAATAGGTTGCAGTGAGGTTTGTTTCTTAAATTTCTCCTATACATGTTTATTGACTAGAGGAGAAATATAATTCTAGATTAGTTTGAGAACTATGCGTTGTGCTGGAGTTGGATCCTTCCTATCCTTCTTTTTCTAAATCTCATCCATTCTTATTCCACTAGCCAATTTTTGTTGTCTATTCTTTAAGTAGTTATACTTCCAGGTTGAACATACTCTAAGCACTAGATTGCATGGTGTTGATCTATTTGGTTAATGTTAATTATGTTAATTCTTATATTAAAGGTTATGGATCTTTTGGGCAAGCCAAGGGATTTTTTTTAATCACTAACATAGCCATCTTGGCATGTCTTGAAGTCAATTTTCTTTTTCTTTTTTTAATTTTCCTAATTGGATTACTTGTCCTGTTTCCAATTTTTGAATGGTGTGCTTAACAGTATGTAATTTGATTATTGTGATTTTTTTTAAAATCATTTTCCATGCAGGAAATGAACACACTGTATAGGTTTTGGTCGTACTTCCTTAGAAACATGTTTGTCCCTTCTATGTACAATGAGTTCCGAAAATTTGCTCTGGAAGATGCTTCTGCTAATTACTATTATGGGATGGAGTGCCTTTTCAGGTTCTATAGGTATTGTTGGTAAATTATACTTTTGTTATTTTCGAATACTGGAGCTTCTATCTGAGATTTGTTTCTCTTTTCAACCATTACCATTCTTCAAATATATCTTTTCCCTACTTTAGGGAAAGTAATAGGTACTAATTGTGCTTGTTCTGGCGTGGATTCTATATTTAATTGTTTGCTACTCTCAATTGTGTTTCTCATTTTCAGCTATGGTTTGGAGAAGGAGTTCAGAGATGACCTGTACAAGGACTTTGAAGAACTCACCCTTGACTTCTATTGCAAAGGCAACATTTATGGCCTCGAAAAATATTGGTAATACCATTTGAATTTTCTTTTCAACTGACTGACAGCATGTGCTTTAGGTTGCCTGCTTCACAAGGCATGAATATCTTGTACATCATGTTATTTTTTGTGGATCTCACAAATACACTGATTGTGATTAAACTTAACCTCTTGGTAGAATATGCTAATGTAGGAAAGCAAGAAACAAATATTATCTGAAAATTAATTTAATTTCATGCTGGATCTTTATGGGCTTAAAAATGATCACGTGATGCTTACATGATTACAGATTAATGGGAAAATTGCCTAAAATACAATCTTGTTGTGATGGTAAAGTTAAGCGCAAAGCTGTAACATAACCTGATGTTTGACCCAATAGAGCAATAACAACCGCAATTAACTCCTGAGATGAGGATTTGGAGGTGGGCATGGGTTGGACTACTTTTCAAGACATAGAAACTTCTATGGGATAAAAGATTACCAAGTGACAAACATGGGTTTTTTTAACTTATTTATGCTCTATTTATTTATTAAAGTTGCCTGGATTTGTAGAATATAGGACAATTGGCAGAATGTATAGCTGTATGCTATTCTCATCTCTTCCAAGTCTTGTGGAAGGAAAACGCAATTACAGAAAAACAGCTTGTGCATTGCATTCTCTTCTGAGTTTGATGCTTGTATTTCCACTGGTATATTTTGCTGCTACAAGTATTTGCCTTAATAGACTTGCTTTTCTGCTATTAGGGCCTTCCACCATTATTGTGGTCTAGGTGACAAAGAACCAAAGAAACATCCAGAATTGGACAGGTTACTGAGAGAAGAATACCGTAGCTTGGAGGACTTCCGTGCCAGAGAGAGGTCCATGAAGAAGGACGGCCATTAGCCTGCTGCAATGAACATTTCCTGGTAACATCCTCGCAATTTTGACAGTCACAAGATGGATATTGAAGTTAGCTGCAGGAGTTTGGTTTGCTTGCTGGGGGAATATGGTTTTTGTATATTGTATACTGGGGGAATCATCTGCACCTCTCAGGGCTGCTGACTGCTGAGGTTTTATTTTTATTTTTTCTTTTTTGAGGTTCTGGCTCCGGGTATATCCTTTTTGGTGTTGTCTGCAAGTTTAGGAGGTGCTTGAGCTTTTTCTCTATCGCTTCATATTCCCCCAATGTTGTAACTTGTACATAAGAAAACTGAAAAAAAAAAAAAAAAAAAACAGTAGAAATTGCTTTAGTGACCTTGTGAAAATTGAAGAATAATAAGATATTGGAAATTTATATCTTGTCTTGCAAGTGATTAGTAGAAGTTTATGCTGTCAGTTTTTGTGATTGCCTGTAGTTTTTTGGTACTAGAATGATGGTTTCCAATGAGTTCTTGTGCCATTGAAACCCGTAACAGTGAGATGTCGTTGTCCTGATCTGATGTGTTGCTTGCTAGGTATCTATCATTGCCCAAATAAACCAAGATATCCTTGGTTTTAGGTGGTATGTGGCTTTTTAAAGGAGAAGGGAAAATGGCTATCAGTAGAAAACAGTGATGCTACCAAGGCATGGTTGAGATTAAGTTTCTGTGTTTGCCTTCGTCATCTCTACCTCGATGTTTTGCTTTAAGATTTTCAAAAATGATATGGAATTTGTGCTGCTACTCTACTACTAGGGCGGGAAGAAGAAGATACGCCTAGTGTTCTTTTGTTTTCCCAGCCTCTGGCTTCTAAGGGCTGCCTTCTGTTGGCCAGCCTACCACGACGATCCCGGAAACCAAACCTAAAACCCCAAGCTCGTTTGTTGTATAGGTTGCAGCTAGGAAGCTTACCTTGTTATTTAGAGGAAGGGGAAGGGACTCTTGCAGCTGGTGCGCAGGTTTGGAAAACCGTTTTCCTCAGCTTGCAGGAAAACTGAACTTTGTGAAAGGAAGGAAGATGCAAGTGATTTGTTTTTTAATGACTCTCTTGCACTCCAAGATGTCCAAAGGGATGAGTTTGAGAATATACCAGGTTTCAAGATGCCTGATCTTGCATTATTGGTTTCAAAATCACACTTTTGAGTCTTGACTTTGGATGTTGGTTCAGCTGAAGACGAATCGGCCTGTATATTCGTCATCTAAATCTCATTTATTATTTCAGAGATGAACCAGAATTTCTAGATTTTGGTGCCAGAAAACAGCCTGCGGTATTCTCAAGGGTTGATGTCCTCAGCAAGTCTTGGAAACTCGAAGGCTTGCGAACTCTGAACTTGTAGGGTTCGGACATCACGGAGTGACCGGCTTCAATTGGCAAGCTGAAACTTTTGAGATTCAGTGGATGTCTTGATGTCTCAAGGACTGGAGTCCAAGCATTTCCAGAATCCATCACAAAACTCTTACCATTTGCAAACTTTAAAAGATTCAGTGGATGTTACTTGAAAAGCTTCCTAGAACAATGAGAAATTTGGTGAGCTTAAGGCATCTTTAGTTTAGGGAAGATGGCCATATGCCAGCTGATGTTGGGTGCTTAACTAGTCTTTGAACATTGCAGCCCTTCTTTGTTGGTGGTTCAGATACGGGCTATAAAATTGATGAGTTGGGATGCTTGAATGAACTAAGAGGAGAGTTGCAGGTACACAATCTTGAGGAGGTGAAAGACAAAAGAAGAAGCTGAGAAAGCAAAGCTAGACAGAAAGGCAAACATTTGCGAATTGGGATTGAAATGGAGTTCACGAAGAGGAAAAAAAGTGCAACGCCAATGATGAGGATGTGTTGGAAGGCCTCCAGCCTCACCCAGACATAAAAAGTTCATGGATTGTGTGTTGTATGGGTAAAAAGTTCCCATCATGGCTTTTGATGCCCGTACTCAATAATTTGGTGGAGCTGAAATTGGAAAAGTGCAACAATTGCCAACAGCTCTCTTCACTTGGACATCTTCCATATCTTAAAATTCTTGAGATAGAAGAAATGAATGGTGTGAATCATACAGGCAGTGAATTTTATAGCGGTGGTGAATGTGATAGGGATACGGCAATTCCGGTAGTAGTAGTGTTTCAAGCATTATAAAGATTATCTCTCATGAGAATGGAGACTCTAGTTGAATGGACGGTACCTCGGGGAGGAGCAAGTGAAGGAGGTGGAGGAGATGCAGCTGTGGTGTTTCCCTGCCTTAAGAGTTGCACATCGAAAATTGTCCCCGGCTGAAAAACATTGCTCCAGTGAGTCATCATGGTTCTTTATGACTTGGTAGTTTGGTGCAACAAATGCGAGCAACTCCCAGAGCTAGGACATCTTCCTCATATTGAAATTCTTGAGATTAAAGGATTAGATAGCCTTAGTTGTGTAGGCAATGAGTGTTGCAGTCGTGGATGTAGTAGGAGTTAGGATACAACATGCCTCGACACAAGTTGAAAAGGATGGTACCTCGAGGAGGAGAAAGCACATGTGGTGGAGGAGATGTCGTTGTGGAATTACCTTGCCTTGAAGAGTTGAACATGGTTGAGTGCCCCCGGTTGAAAAGCATTCCTCGTGAGTCATGTTTCATCAAAACTTGTAAAATTGGAGATCAGGATATGTGGGGAATAGGGCCTTTTATCTGGAGAATTTCATGTCTCAACACATTTTAGAGCTTAGTCTGATAAATCCTTGCTTTAATGATGGCTGACAAAGACTGCTAATGAGGACCATTTGAATCTTGTACGTAAAATGAGTCCATGATTTCAATATTAGATTAGGAAAATGCAAGATGATTTTTACCCAATTTGCTCCCTTCCCTTACCAGTAACCACGCATGCCACCAGCTTTCCCTCTACCTTTTCCGGCTGTTTAACTCATTTGTCCTATATGCAACCTTTTGTTCCACCTGTTTATGCTCGGCCTCCACCAGGAGGGGATCCTGAAGCTTATTCTGTAAACATTTAAGACTGAAAATCTGATGTGAAAGACTCTGGTGGCCATATGATTGGTGCATGACATCAACGAGCACTTGGTCCCATAGACAACGTCCCTCGCAACAGGTTATGGGATGAAGACCTTACGTAAGACACATTTTCTTTGAATGTTTATTTCATCTTCTGCCAAGATTTGCTCTAGGCTGCCTGCTTCAAACCTGTTTTAAGGCATGCACTTGTATGGCATGTTCAGGACAGTGAATAGAATGTACAGTCATTAACTCCTTTTTTAATTATGGTAGGAAAACACAATTACTCGCTTGTCTTTGCATGTTAGGGTTCTCCACCAGCATTGCAGTGCAGGTGACAAGGAACTGAAGAAACACCCAGAGATGGATAGGTTACTCGGGGAAGAATAACACAGCTTGGAGGACTTTGCAAGCTAAAGAAAGTCCATGAAGAAGGACAGTCATCAGCCTGCCATTATTATGGCCATCCCTGGAGACATCCATCCTTGCAAATTTATGAACTGAGAAAAGGCTATCTTGAGCTGAGATGATAGATGAAGACCCAGCACAGCATATCCATTCTCTCCATAGTTATATTTACTGGATATGTATATTCTCAGTCAATGTTTGAGTTTAATACAAGACACAGCCTTGTTGTGGCACATGCCTTTCCGAACAAAGACAACATTAAACTGCGAAATAATAATTGGAATAAAACACTCTAACAAACTAATTTATTTTAGTCTTCCATGGAAAGGAAGGATACACAGATAATAGTTATAATAATATTAGTAACTAGAAAATCCAGGTACCGAAATCTTGATAAAATTTGGGACAAATTAACAAACAAAAGCTCCATATGTTACCATATATAATCTTGTATACAATTTAGGACTTCTAATATTAGCTATAAAGATTATTTTATCATATATATAGATGCTGATTTTTAAGGAATGAGTTAGATTTCTTGTATAGCAAAACCTTATGTGTTTAGGTAGATTTGTGGGGAGTGCAGGGGTCGGGTACTGCAATTCTTTTTCAAAAAGAAAAACTTTCTTGGATTCTGGTTTTTTGGCTGAGTGTATTGACATGATAGCGGAGCTGATTCCGAATCCTTGCTTGCCTCTATCCTGACTTCCCTTTGGCTTCTATTGAGGTTGTTGGATCCTGATTCCCTGCAACAATTTTTTGTTATTTATGGTTTGATTTTCATACTTAACAGGTTCAGATGTTGCTTCTCTATCAGGACTGTTTTTGGAGCCGAAGGAGGGGCTGCTCACAGTGAAGGGACTCCGATGTTTTCAGATCTGATTTCTGGTTTGGATTTGCTTCTTGGCTAATAATCTGTTTTGCTTCTTTGGTGGTATTCTCGGCAGTTTCATCATCATTCTTCTCTGTTTCAGATCTTGCATTTCTGGTGCTATTCTCGGCAGTTTCAGATCTTGCTTCTTTAGTGGTATTCTCGATAGTTTCAAAATCATTCTTCTCTGTTTCAGATCTTGCTTTTCTATTGCTATTCTCGGCAGTTTCAGAACTTGCTTCTCTGGTGCGTAATCTTGTTTCAGATCTTTGGTGGTAATCTTCCATTGGACTATTTCTCTTTTCGGCTTTATAATGTCTTCCATAAGCTAGACTCGTTCCATGTTCATCTTAATGGGAAAAATTATCATATTTGGAAGTTTCAATTTCAATTATTCATCAAAAGAAAAGAACTATGGGGGCATATTAATGACAATAATCCCGCACCTACAAATGTCGATGCTTTGTTTAGATAGGAAATCATGGATGCTTGGGTTATGACCTGGATCTTTAGCTCAGTAGAACCTCACCTTATTCTCAATTCGAGGCCTTATAAAACTGCTGCTACTGTGTGGAATTATCTAAATAAGGTTTACAATCAGGACAACACAACTCGGCGTTTTCAATTAGAGCATGAGATGGCTACCTTCACGCAGGGAAGTCTCTCTATTGAGGAATACTTTTCTGGTTTTTAAAATCTTTGGGCTAATTATTCAGATATTGGTTATGCTAATGTTCCTGCTACAACTCTTTGTTGTTCAAGTAGTGCACGAAACAAGCAAGAGAGGAGAAATAAAGGAAGTCTCTTCATTGAGGAATACTTTTCTGGTTTTCAAAATCTTTGGGCTAATTAGAGTATGAGACGACTAACTTCACGCAGGGAAGTCTCTCTATTGAGGAATACTTTTCTGGTTTTCAAAATCTTTGGGCTAATTATTCAGATATTGTTTATGCTAATGTTCCTGCTACAGCTCTCTATGTTGTTCAAACAGTGCACAAAACAAGCAAGAGAGGAGAAATAAGGGAAGAGATATGCATGTTATCCAATGTTTTAGTTGTATAGCTTTTGGTCATATTGCTCAGGATTGCCCCAAGAAGTTCTGCAACTACTACAAGAAACATGGTCATATCATCTTTACTTGTCCCATTTGACCTGAAAGGAAGTAGGGAACTACTTATTATGCCTCCATTGGTGCCTCTAGTTCTGTTGTTTTGCATGTTGTTCCTATTCTTACTCTAGAGGCTTAGCAAACCCGAATACACTCACTCCTGAAATGGTACAACATATTATTATTTCTGCTCTTTCTGCTCTTGGGTTCTCAGGTAATCATAAATTTCCTTCTAAGCCATGGTATTTGGACTCTGGTGCCTCTAACCATATGACCAATACTGTTGTTCCTCTTTCCAATGTTAAAAATTATGATGGAAATCTGAAAATTAATGTTGTTGGTGATCTTTCTCCTTCCTTAACTGATGTTTTTGTGTCTCCTGACCTCTCCACAAATCTTATTTCTATTGGTTAATTGGTTGATAATAATTGTGATGTCCATTTCTCCCAATCTAGTTGTGTTGTACAGGATCAAGGGTCAGGGAAGATGATTGCAAAGGGGTCTAAAGTGGGACAACTTTTTTCTCTTCATGTTTCTCCTTCCTCCAATATTCCTAGTTTTCCTTTACTTTTCTTTGCATGTAATTTTATTGATTCTGGAAATAAAAGGTGGCATAAATATCTAGGTCATCCAAACTCTGATGCACATTGATTAATTCTGGATTATTGGGAAATAAAGCATGTTCTTTTCTTGATCTTTCTTTTGATTGTACATCATGCAAACTTGGCAAAAGTAAAGTTCTACCTTTCCCTCACCATGCATCTTGTGCTTCCAAATGTTTTGATATTATTCATAGTGATATTTGGGGGATTGCACCTGTTTTTTCTCATACTCATTACAAATACCTTGTTACTTTCATTAATGACTTTAGTCGTTTTACTTGGGTTTACTTCCTCTAGGCTAAGGTTGAAGTTTTTTTAGTTCCTAAGCGATTCCTTACACTTCTTGAAACTCAATTCTCTACCAACATCAAGGTCTTGCGCTCTGATTCTGACGGCGAATATATGTCTAATGAGTTTCAAGACTTTCTTCAAAGCAAAAGGATCATCTCTTAGCGCTCTTGTCCTTCAACACCACAGCAAAACGGTGTATCTGAGAAGAAAAATCATCATCTTCTTGATGTAGTAAGAACTCTTTTACTAATTGAATCATTTGTTCCTCCCCGTTTTTGGTGTAAAGCATTTTCTATTTCAGTTCATTTATCAATAGCTTACCTTCTGCTATGTTAAATAATGTTTCCCCTTTTTTTAAGTTATTTGGTCATTCTCCTTTATATTTTAATCTTCATACATTTGGTTGTGTTTGTTTTGTGCATCTCCCTACTCATGAATGACATAAACTTACTGCCTGGTCTGTTAAGTGTGTTTTTCTTGGTTATGTTTGTTATGATCCTCATATTTGTCGTATATAGGTTTTTAGGAATGTGATTTTCTTTGAAAATCAATATTTCTTTCCATCTTATGTTGAATTGCCATCTGCATCTTTACCTCTTCTGCCTAGTTTTTTTTATTCCCTAACAATTATGGAAAGGTTCAAACCTGGTTTTGTGTATGAAAGACGCCGTCAACATGAGTCTGATTCCATTTCCCTTGTGCCCCCTTCCAATCTTGACCTAGTGCCTGATCCTGCTCCTACTTCCACCACTCTTCGTCGGTCTACTCGTCCTTCCTGACCCTCTAATTGGTATGGATTCTTCTCTCATATCTCTCTTGTCACTACTTTATCCATTATTTCCATTCCCTCTTGCTACAAACAAACCATGAAATATAAGTGTTGGCAAAATGCAATTCAAGCAGAACTTCAGGCTCTTAAGGAGAATCACACTTGGGATATTGTCTCTTGTCCTCCTACAGTCAAACCTATTGGGAGTAAATGGATCTTCTCTGTAAAACTTCATTCTGATGGGTCTTTAGAATGGTACAAAGCTCGCCTCATAGCTTTGGGTAACAAGCAGTAATATGGGGTTGACTATGGGTAGACATTTTCTCTTGTCACCAAAATGACCACGGTTCGAACCATCTTAGCTATTGTCGCTTCACAGTCATGGCAACTACATCAAATAGATGTGAAGAACGCTTTTTCTTCATGGTGATCTCCAAGAAGAGATTTATATGAAGCTCCCCTCTAGTATGACTACTTCTTCTCCTCATAATGTTTGTAAGCTAAGGCGTTTAAGCAGGTGCCCCAGGCTTGATTTAAGAAGTTTCGCAGTACATTTTTTTCTTTTAGTTTTACATAAAGTCAGTATAATCCTTCTCTTTTCTTCCACACATCTGCATTAGGCATAGTCCTTCTCTTGGTTTATATGGATGACATTATAATTGCTGGCACTAACTGTGGTTTGATTACTGAACTTCAACGGCAATTACATGTAACTTTTCATATGAGAGAACTTGGCCAGCTCACATACTTCTTAGGATTAGAAGTTCATCATCGACCCAATGATATTTTCGTGAACCAGTATAAGTATATTCAAGATCTTATCACTTTGGTTGGTTTGGAGGACACTTCTTCTGTTGATACTCCTATGGAAGTAAATGTCAAATACATGAAAGATCATGAAGGGGACCTGCTACATGATCCTACTCTCTATAGAAGCTTGGTTGGAAGTCTTATCTACTTGACCACTACTAGACCTTATATATCATATGTTGTTCATCAGGTCAGTTAGTTTATGTCTTCTCCTCGGCATTTTCATCTTGCTGCAGTTCGACGCATCATCTGCTATCTTCGAGGTTCACCTAATCGTGGGTTGTTCTTTCCTACTGACTCCTCTCTTCAACTTGTTACCTATAGTGATGTTGATTGAGCTGGGTGTCCAGATACACGTCAATCTACTACGGGTTAGTGTATGTTTTTAGGTGATGCTTTAATTTCTTGGAAATGTAAGAAACAAGATCATGTTTTTAAATCCTCCATTGAGGCCAAGTATCATGATATGTCTGCTTGTTCTGAAATTGTATGGCTGCGCGGTCTTCTCGAGGAGCTTGGGTTTCCTCAGATCACCTCTACCCCACTTCATGCTGATAACACTAGTGCTATTCAGATTGCCACCAATTTTATTTTTCATTAACATACCAAACATATTAAGGTTGATTGTTATTTTATCCATGACAATACCTTGGAAAATCAGGTGATATCTCTTCCTCACATACTGAGCTGATGTCTTCACTAAAATTATGACTCAACAACGGCATCAATTTCTGGTTAACTTACCAGTATCAATTTGAAAGGGGGTGTTACCATATATAATCTTACGAATGTATACAATTTAGGACTCTTAATATTAGCTATTAAGATTATTTTATCATAAATAGATGTTGATTTTAAGAGAATGAGTTAGAATCCTTGTATAGCAAAACCTTTTATGTATAGGTAGATTTGTGGGGAGTGCAGGGGCCGGGTACTACAGTTCTTTTTCAAAAAGAAAAACTCTCTTGGATTCTGGATTTTTGGCTGAGTGTATTGACACGATAGTCATCTCATGTTGCCACGCAAGTTATGTCGACAGGCCCTCAATTATCCTTGAGATTAATGATGCATTTGTACACAAAGAACACAACTAATATGATAAACACGTACGAAGACAGCCACTCCAGCTGAAACATAAGGTACCATGCCTCCCATCCTTCAATCTTCTACTTGCAGCCTACCAAAAACAAAAAAAAGGTATGCAAAAGAGAGATTAATCCTGGATTGCATACATTCATGTTGTGCTAAATATTAAAAATAGGAGAGAAGCTACCCTTAAGGGCTAAGCCAAAATTATTAGCAGACAGTTGACAAAACCTACCCTTAAACAATGCAGCAGAGAAATCGACTTGATCAGCGTGAAAAGCTTACCAAAAATTGTGACCCTCGATCAATGCTATATCTATACTTAACCATAATCCATGTATAGGCCGGGCCGGTACTTCTTTATAGGAAAAAGTACTAGAATTAATGAATAATATATACGAAATCTCACCACAATATATATATATAGGAAAGATTTCTCCAGGAGGCCCATGCATATACATATATAGTAGAATAGGGAGTTTTACTTAGAATTTGAATAGAACAGGAAATCCCACCTTTTTATACAGGAAGAGGTGGTTTTCTCTTTTAAGAAAAAAAAATTAATACATTTATAATACGTAGTAAAATTTTCCTGTTTACTTGCATTTATTACTCTTTAACCTATTTCATAGATATGGTACCAGCAGGCCTGTGGTTTATGGTTAAGTATAAATATAGCGTTAAGGGTTACTCTCTTTTACAAACTTTTTACGTTGATCAAGTCGATTTCTCCACTGCATTGGTAATAATTTTGGCTCAGCTCTTCTCTCCTGTTTTTAATATCTAGCAAAGCTTGAATGCATGCAATCCAGGATCAGTATCTCTTTTGCATGCCCAATTTGATCACTATATATGGCCAATGGTTCTTCTTTAAATATTTAATTTTCATCCTGGAAAAAAAATGTTTTTCTTCAATTCAGAATTATTTCCTCTCTCTCGATCACCTGCTCAGCTAACTAACTCTCTGTCTCTTGTTTTTTTGTAGTTTGCAAGCAGACTGAAGGATGGGAGGCGTTGTGCTTTATATTGCGGCTGTAGTAGCTATGCTCGTGTTCATCGTATTTGTGTTCTTAGTGTACAAATGCATCATTAATCTCACGGATGATAAGGACTTGTCGACAGAACCGATCGACATAAATTAATGCCTCTTATGGATGGGTACAGAGTATTAATTAATTAGTTGTGTTAGTTGAGATGGCTATGGAGATTCCAGTTATTATCAAGATTTTGGTGCCTAGTTTTCTAGATGGTAATATTATTAATTATAATTATTATCAGTGTAACATTCCTTTCCATGGAAGAATGGAATAGAGTTTGTTAATTTGAGTGTTTTATTCCAATTATTCGAGAGAATGGATTAGTTTTTGTTTTTATTCGAGAAGGCATGTGCCACAACAAGGTTGTATGAGTTATATATCAAACTCTAACATTGACTGAGAATATGCATATCCAGCAAGAATAACTATGGATTTTCTGTGCTGGATCTCCATCTACCATCTCAGCTCGGAAGTCCTCGAAGCTGTGTTATTCTTCCCCGAGCAACCTATCCACTATTTCTGGATGTTTCTTTTGCTAGTTCTCACCTTGCCTGCAATGATGGTGCGATGCCCTGATAATGATATGCATGGACAAGCAAGTCTATTACTTGAAGCAGCAAAATGCCAGTTAAAACATGAAGTATAAGGAGAATTCGATGCTCATCTTATTGTCATGTTGCTAATCTTGTCTATTAAATTACTTGTGGTTGTTACTGTTCTGTTGGGTCTAACACCAGGCTCTCTTGCTGTTTGCCCTTTAACTTTACCAACCCATCAAGACCTTATTGTAGGCAATTCTCCCTTTCGTGTGTAACATGTAAGCTAGAAACTGATCGGCTATGAGCCTCTAAAGGTCTCGCATTAAATCAAGTTAATTTTCATGCCAGCTTTGTTTACATGTATTATTATAACAATTCCATTCAGTAGCTTTCTTTCCTATCCTACCATATTCTACTGAAAGATATAAGTTTAAAATCATACAACGCATACATGTGCTGATCGACAAGAGATTACATGATATATATGCCTGATGAGCATACCTAGCAACAAGTTTTAAGTAGTTGCTCTAATAACTTCAAATCTGCCTTTGGGATTGTGCCTTGGTGAAGATGTCAGCTAGCTGTTTTTCTGACTCGCAGTGGACTGGACTGACTGCCTTGGCTATTCGGCTTCTCTAACGAAGTGAAACTTCACATTGACGAGCTTTGTTTTACCATGGCTGACAGGATTCTTAGCTATATGTAGCAATTTCTGACCTGTTGTCCAATTTAATCTGAGTTGCTTCCAGTACATCATTTGTACAGTTGGAAATAGGAGTTGATCTGGTTCAAATAAATCGCACGATTACATGAAGCTCTGTATGATCTCTGATCTGTTTTGACATAAACATGTATAGTTGGTTTCTCTTTGTTTTTCTTTCCTTCTTTCTTTACGATGAGGAGCTCGGATTCACATCCTTCGATGTGAATCAAATAAGCCCTGCACAGGCATTTATGCATGACTGTCAACAAGGGTGGAACTGGGATTTCTTGAAAGGGGTATCAGGTATTAGGATGAGATTTAAAAGGAGTAAACTTAAAAATGATCAAGAAGAAAATGTGATGTTTTTGAAGGATCAAATGCTTAACTATTATGAAAAATTCACAGACGCAATAATCAAATTGAAAATCTTCAAAACTTGTGGGGTGCCATGTCCCACGAAGCTTCTCCCCTTGAATGTCAGTTGAAACATATATAAGCAAAATTCTGGCTGATGGACAGCAGGGATGGAAAGGGTGATATCTGCAAATTTGTGTGAGATAGAATTTGAGCCGTAACTAATCCTAAGAAATCTTATCCCACCTCTCACAAATATTCTTTCGCGTTTGAGCCTCTTATTTGTTAGACCATTCCCTTCAAACAAGAACGCTTCTTTTTAAAAAAAAAAAAAACAAGAAAGCTTCTTGTGATGCATGGTTATGGTTTTCTTGGGAGGCCTTGTAGCCCACTCTCTGTTTGTCCTTGCACTTGTGTGCTTTGACCATGTCAATTCTAATTAACATCCCTCTTCTCTACTAGTGTGCCTATATTAATCTATCTCGGGTAATATTCTAGATTCATATCAAGGATCAAATTGAAAATCTTCGATCTTTGTGCCTAAATATATAGGTGAATCTAAATCATGAGTCAAAACTTAATTAATTGATGTGATTTAATGAAATAATATTCCATAAATATTAGTTAGCCAAGCAAGATGGTAGCTTAGAGAAAACTTAGCATCAAACCACCACTAATTGATTCAAACCTCTGTCATGGTGATCAATATTTTCTTAGGAAACCCATAAAGATACAGCATTAATCATCAATATTTTTCACGATTCCTTTGACCCGAATGGTTAATTAGCTCGTCCCAAAGATTTAATTCCCTTAGTTTTTGTCACTTTCCTTTTGTTTTAGTGCTACATTTCTGCCCAAATTACCTCTTCAAATTAATTTCTCCATAAATAGATACATGCACGTACACACACATCCATGGGATACAATAGGTCATCTACAACTTCATAGTTGCAAAACCCTAGAACAGAAAAATAAAAACAAAGCAAGGAAATGGAAAGTTTAAGGAAAATGTTAGTAGTGCTGATGACGATGGTTGTCACAGTGCGTATGGTGAATGCTTCACTTGTTTATGTAGGAGGAGGGAAAGAAACATGGAGATCTAACGTTAACTTCTCTGAATGGTCTGCACGTCAAAACATCTATGTGGGAGACTGGCTCTGTAAGTTTCATTTTTTATTTTCTTCTACTATCATGCTTTGCTAAACCCTTCCATGTATTTGCGTGTAGATGTTCTTTCTTGATTTTTATTTTTATTTTTATCCTATCCTTCAATCGGGATACGTAAATCAAATTCTTAGATCAAAAACTAGCATGCAACTTCTAGGGTTCTTCTTTAAATTGAAAAGATCCATAACCATTGCTCCTTTTTTAGGTTAATCTATAACCGTTGTTATGTTAAGAATTTCATTTGTATAAATGCTAATGATGCACTGTATGCTTAATGAAGATTTTGATGATATAATTACATATTTAATTTCAATATTTTGTGTGTGTTAGTGTATATTAATTTTCTTCTTACATTTTTCTCTTTTTCTTTCTAAGATTTTGGATTCGACAAGAAACTTTATAATGTTCTTGAGGTGAACAAGACAGGCTATGAAGGTTGCCACGACGTGGGCTTCATAAAGAATATCACAAGGGGAGGTCGAGATGTATTCCAAGTGAATGAGGCCAAGACATATTATTTCATTAATGGTGGTGGCAGTTGCTTTGGAGGAATGAAAGTTGCTGTCAATGTTGAAAATCCTCAGCCTGCCCCTTCCCCATCTCAATTAACTGGTGTTAAAAGTATCAAAAATGGTTCTCCATCAAGATTTGGTGGCCATGTCGTTACCTTAATGGCTGTGCTTGCTAATGTTCTCTTGGCCTGGGCAATCCTTTAACTCCCCAGGAGCTGATATACATTATTTTTATGTTGTATAAGGTTGTCCACAAAGGAATTGTTATGGATTGTGTTTGTTTTTGGTGCCTGATGGTGGCCATTGTTTTAAGCTTCAGGGCATATGAAAACTTCTTTGTTTTGAATTTTCTCCATTGATAAAAAGCAAAATCAACAGTGAATTGTCACAATTTATCCTTTTGATGAGTAGCTGCCATTAGAACTTGTGATTATTGGATTAGAAGGAACTGCCAAGGAAGTTTAATCCTGTTAATTAATACTGCTGTTTCAAGAAAAATACTTTGGCCCATGAAATATTGGTGATGAAGCTACTTGTATCACAACCTGTTCATGCTAAATGGATTGTTGCCAACCGGTACCTGCTTCAAGATTTGCATGTTCTGGTACCATTTAACTCTTCCGCGAAGCTCCAGCACTCGTGAGAATGAAAAAAGATTGGCGAAAATGGAGGTTTTTAGTCTGAAGAAAATGCTTTTGTGGTTGATTACTGTGGTGAACATATTAGGGAGCACTGCAGAATGCAGAGAGCCAGTTCTCCATAGAGTTGGGGGAGGAAAATACACATGGGCACCGAATATGAACTTCACTGCTTGGGCTATGCATGAAGAATTCTACGTAGGAGACTGGCTTTGTAAGTGGTTTCCCTGAGTTTCAATTTTCTTTCGAGCCCTTAATGTTCTTCAATGTTTCATAATTACTTGGATTTCTGCTTTCTGAAGACTTTGGATTCGACAAAACCCGCTACAGTGTTCTGGAGGTGAACAAGATTAACTACAACAACTGCAATGACAAAAACTGCATAGCAAACATTACAAGAGGTGGCCGGGATGTGTTCAATCTCACAGAGGCAAGACCATATTACTTTCTTAGTGGTCGTGGGTACTGCTTTAAAGGGATGAAAGTTGCAGTCCATGCTCAATATCCTCCACCTGATCCTGCGCCATTAGTCGTCAGAAATGTTTGTCCGTCGAAGAGTGCTAGCCATGGCCTCGCCATGCTTCTTGCTCTGTTCACCTCCTATGCTGTGATGGGCTAGCTCCTCCCTCTACCTGTTAAAGATGATTTGTTCAGTAGGTTTTGGTGCTAGTTTAAGAAATAGAGGGCTTGGGAGATCCTAGCTGTGAGTCTTTGAGAATAAAATGTGATGTCTGAGTTAAGTGTCCTCTTGAAATTATATGGCACTGTCCTCCCCCCTGACTTCTTAAATTTGGTAGAATGGGCAAGGGATGAGTGGAAGAGAATTAGGGTGTCTAAATGATGTATGTATATGGTGGCCTTGAGGACGCCGCGGATGCGTCCTCAAACTTTCATAACTCGATACCAGAACAAGATTTTTGCAATTTCGTTCTGATTTCTGCAAATCAAGAGTGTCTCGGTGAAAAAGTAAAGACTAGTCCAGCAGTCACTTGAGAAAACGACGTTCCTGGAGCATTCAGATTACAAATTTCAAGCATGCATAAAGCAAAATCATCCACTTCCAAAATACCATATAACCCAGGATGGTGCATGCACCGGATTTTGCTTGCTGACGTTGTGTACAGAAACATGAACTGAACAAAATGCAAAGCTGTGACAAGCCATCAGCAAGTGACCATACCTAGAGGCAGTATCCAAGATTCCAAAACGTGTCAAATGGCATCACCATGCCTAGGTGTAGTACCACATATTTGCTGACTTGGATCCAGCACATGGTGTTCAACTAAACTCCACCACAGCAAGGCTGCACCAAATTCAGAAACCCCAAACACCTGCTGTCTATCTAGTTTTATTTACATAGAGTAAAAGGCTAGCATGCTCAACAAAAGAACATGGAATTGCAAACTTTCTCCTGCAACCTCGGCAACTGTGGGACAGGAACAGCTCCTGCAGAGGTCACCCCACCATGGCTTGAGGAAGTCTCAGAAGTATCTTCAAACTTCATAAACTGGCCCATTTGAGTAGCTGCCAGGTGGGCATAGCAGATTGGTGCAACTGCAAAATAATAGAACAATTAGATTTGGATAAACTATAAAAGTGTCCCTTACTGATCAAACTTAAGTGGTTGTTGAATCTCAGTACAAGTCTACTAAATGCAACAATGTTGGATCCAATAACAACCTCCAAAGGGTAGCACGTATTTAAATGAACACCATTCAAAAAATTTAAGATCAGCACTCAGCAAACAGAAAATACTTTTCATCTGAAAGGCATGATTTTGACTTCCTCGTAAAAAAACACCTAAAAAGGCATCAATTTGATGCAAAGCACTTCAAAAATCAATTAAAAAAGCACACAAACCACAAAGCCAAATGTTGCCTTCGTTCAAACTAATAATGCTACAAGGGGGACATCTGCTCAAGCCAACATCAGATCCTACCATACATCACACCAAGATAGAAGTATGTTTTACCTACAGAGATGGCAGTCGTGCTTCTTTGGTATCTGCAGTGTCAATTACAAACAAGATAAGTATGGTAATAGTTGCTAAAGGTCAAAACACATCATTAAACCAGAGTAGAGTTAAAAGTTCTACTTACACATATGAGAGGGAATGCACAAGTTCCTGCAGATCATCTGCTGAAAAACCAACCTCGTCTAACAAAACATGGTAGTGAGTAGGCCTTGTAGTCCCCTGAACAACAAAAGATGACCAGAATAGCAGAACTTAAACACACATTAACAATTAACAATAAGTACTGCAGGCATACGCATGGAAAACAGTTGAATATAGAAAAGCATCAATGATTCAGTCAAAAGAATTGCCTCGTAAGTATGCAACCTAAATTTCCAATTAAAAAATAGAAACAAAAGGAGAACTTCATAATACACGAGCAAAACTTTCAAACTACTTAAAGTTAAAAACTAAAATAGAACTCCCTTCAAACAAATAAATGTATTGGAAATTTTTACTCCTATACATGACCCATTGAGAGAGGGCGGGGAATCCCTGAATTTGAATTGCTCTTCAAAGACCTCCCTACTCAGAAACAAACCCATGATACAAATATTACCGTTTCTATTCTAGGACATCACAGGATGATCAAGAGTTTTTGAAATCTCTCCTACTTTTATAACCACTATCACTGGAAGAAAAATTTCCCGATGCTTGGCATTTCACGGATACAATTTCAAGTACAACTCAAATAGACAAAAACCAATGAGTTTTGGAAATAGAAACAAATATAGAAAGAACATGTGAAGCATATCACACAGCAACAGTGGCGATAGATGCCATGCCACAAGCAGAAGATATTTGGGGATAGATTTGAAAGACAAAGGAAAACAAAATGAAAACATTATTGTGAAGGTACTCTTCTTCTTTGTTAATTAATTCCAAGAGAAAAAAGAACATTCAGGGATAATTTTATGCAATGAAACGTGGGAGGGCTTGCTAACAGCCTCAAACTAGGTCAGTAATTACATGCACATGGAAAACAAGGAGAAACTAACATGTCTCTCTCAAAATCAAAGGACAGCACAACAAAAAATTTCAA
>Ga0307515_10007942_pt1 | contig 20836 bp, 5 predicted proteins | sample 17_EM_MG_FD_194513 | JGI IMG/M metagenome (GOLD analysis project Ga0307515, IMG submission 194513) | Populus trichocarpa ectomycorrhiza microbial communities from riparian zone in the Pacific Northwest, United States - 17_EM | ecosystem: Host-associated > Plants > Roots > Unclassified | place...
CCAAACCCCCCTCCGGCCCCCCCCCCCACCCGGGGGGGGGTAATGTAAGGGATATTATTGCGGACACCTTAGGTTGCCCTTAGGATAACCCCCGGACGCCCCTTAAATAGTCGCCAGTCACGTGCCAGAGGCACATGCCCGTAGTATATAGTCTCCATAATCCTAAAGGCCTTACCTCCTTAAGGATTCGTCTCTCTTACCAATCTATCCTGTTCCAATCGTGTCCTTATAGCCCCCTATCTACAAGATCCCCTCACAAAAGGGCAGTAGAGGGCAGTAAAGGGCAGTAATAGGCAGTAGAGGGCAGTAGTAGGCTAGTAGTAAGGTAGACTGAGTTTAGAAGGACAAAAGCCCGCCGTAGGCGTAAGAATTCCGTTAAATTTCCCCAAGGAACCAAATTTTCCTTGGAAAATTTAACGGAATTCTCGTCTAATATATACTGAATTTGGGTTGAGCTAAGAGTGTAGATTGGTTAGAAATTTTATCTGGTCACCTAATGAGGCACGTGCTACCCCATTAATTCGCGACCGAGCGACCTTAATATTTGCACTTGCGATGTACCCCCTAGTATTACCTATATAAAGTTTCTATTACTATATATTTATAGAGCTTATAAAGCGCTTTAAAATAATATTACTTTTATTTAAATATACTAAGGATAAGTAATATTATACTAATGTAAAGATTTAGAGCTTTAAGGTGCACGGAGCTCTACACAGAGCTTTATAGGCTCTGTAAATTCGCGACCTTATAACCTCTTCCTACCCTTTACTACTTTTTACCTTCTACCCTAGTTACTACTTCCTACCTACCGCCTAAATACCTTCCGATTGTATATTTTGCACTAAGTGTAACTAGTATCGCTCTTTTACTAACTTTGCAGTAAACCGTTATGGAGCTCCGTATAAGACCTGTAACTCTTATAGGGTTAATTCTTTATTTCCTTTTTAACTTATTACCTTTCTAACTCTAATATATAGGAGAAAAGAAATAGGCGGTCCTGACGACCTTTAGTAGACCTTCCGTAGCCTATAAACCAAACTATAGCCGCTACTGCTTCCGCTACTGCTTCCGCCGCCGCTACCCCTCCCCTTATACTACCCGTATCGATCTAGCCGCGACTACGCGTGTTAATCTAGCCGCAACCCCCCGTATTAATCTAGCCGCGACCTACTATAGTCCGCCCTATTACGGAGCAGCTAGATCTTAGTTCTATAGACGTTACCTATAACTTCTACGCGGCCCTACATTGGATTAATAAACGTGTTAGTATATTACTGGCTAGAAATCCACGCTTTAAAGCCTACTATAAGCACGGTAATATAAACCTCCCTCTATTCTAGCCTCCGCTAAAATATCTACACGATCTTTTGGAGTCCCGTAGTACTTCTATTAGGTAATTTAGGGAGCAGCTCCGCGCATATAATATAGCATTGGCTTTTACGTCCGTAAACTATACTATTACTAACCGTAGTATAGCCTAGGGCGGCCTAAATTGCTTCCAGATATATAGTGAGCTTTACCATCTATAGGGCCCACTAGAGCCTCCTGCTAATATTGCTCTATAGTATGCCTAGCTATACTTTTATAACCCTAGTTATACTATAGATATCTAGCTATAGGCCCGTCCTAATACCTAGCTAGATATAATTATTCTATAGTGCCTTACTGCTATATTATCTAAGGAACGGAACTCTTTTATTACCCTTTATTAAACCGTAAGGGAACGGCTTTAGGCTTAGCCCATAACGGCCCCGTTATAGATTATCTTAAACCTATAGATGCGGCTTATCTTAGAGGCTAGTGCTAATTGGCGCCGTAAGAACCTCTTAACAAGTAATAAGGTGGCCGTTATTATACTAAACAAGTATAGTAATACCAGCTTTAGCGATATTATGCTTATAGAGCGTTATACGCCTAATAAGCAGCTATAGTATTACCGTATTAACCTAATATATGCCGCATATATGCCGCTCTACTACGTGCTGCTCTTCCCTCGCGGTGATACTGGCTGGCACTAGGGTCTCTAGCTACGCAACTCTAATTAAGCCCGCTAGCGAGACCGTTTAACCTAGTAGGTATACTTTTGGTTTTACCTATACGTCCGTAATAACTCTAGGTTAGTCCCTTTTGCCTATTACTGGCTATTTTAGCAGTATATTGTAGATATATAGGCGCTATATAATTAGAATAAGCTTACCTAGATCCGCTTTAACTAAACAACCCTCCGCGTGGAGCTGTATAATAGCGTTACGGATGCTCTTACCTGCTATAATCTGGACCCTAAATTATTAGGCCACCGCGTAGTCCTTCTATCTAGTTTCCTTAGCGGAGATCGCTTTATTAAACAGTGCTATTAGGATTTAATGGCTATTATCTATAAATACGGCCGTCTAAGTATATTTCTTACGTTTACTGCTAACCCTAAGTAGGATAAGATTACCCGTAAGCTACTACCTAGCTAGACTACTATAGATAGGCCCGATTTAGTTATGCGCGTCTTTTATATAAAGCTTATCTACCTCTTTTACGACCTAAAACGGAAGTAGATCTTTGGCCGGTACCGCGGCTCTGTTTAAACTATTAAGTACTAGAAATGGGGCCTGCCCTATTTATACCTACTACTTTTCCTATATCTGTATAACCGCGATAGGCTACTAGACCTAGCTGTTATTAACCATTTTATATCCGCTAAGCTTCTGTAGCTAAAGGATAATCCTACTAGCCGTCTTACTAAGATTATAAAGTCGATAATAGTTTACGGCCCTTGCGGCTCCTAGAATCCGCGAGCTCCCTATATAGTTACCCTAGGGCTAGGCCTTTCGCTAACCTGCTTAAAGCGGTACCCTAAGCCTTTTAACCCTACTACTATTATATATAAGGACGGCTATCTAGAATACTGCCATTATAATAATTTGCGGTTATAGTCTGTCCGCTTATTAGGGGGAGCTATATTTAAAATAAATAACCGCTAGATTATTCCGTACTCTCCATATCTAACCACAAAGTATTATGCGTATATAAATGTTAAGGTCTGCGCCTCTGTAAAGTCCATTAAGTATATCTATAAGTATATATATAAGGGGAACAACTATACCACTTTACGGCTTATAGACGGTAATAAGGTAAACTAGTATTTATAGGGCCGTTATATTAGCCCCTCTAAGGCTATTTAGCGGCTATTTAAGTTTCCTATTTATAAGGAGTTTCCCCCTATAATCTAGCTTGCGGTGTACCTTTTAGGTAAGTAGCCTATATACTTTTAACTAGACTAATCTAGGGAGGAGATCTAGTAGCGCCTTAAGCTCTCCTACTCTACCTTAATAGCCTTCTTTAGGTATAACGTAGAGTATAAGGATAACCGTAACTAGCTATATTAAGACTTCCCTAAGCGGTATATCTTTTATATAAAGCGCTAGGAGTAGTATCCTCGCTAGTAAGGCACTATAATAGGCCGTATATATTACTGCAGCCCTATTACGGGTAAGAGGTTCTACTTACAGCTACTACTAACGTCTGTTCCCAGCCCTACCTCCTTTAAGGACCTCCGTACTGTTACTAGTATAGTTTATCTAACCTTCTAGGCCGCCTACGTAGCCCTAGGGCTACTAGAGGATAATTATAAGTGGATTAATTACTTAACGGAGGCTGCCGTTTTTACTATTAGCGCCTAGCTACGCTCCTTATTTGTAACTGCTTTACTTTACGGCCCTATTACGGAGCCAGTTACTTTATAGGACCGCTTTAAATAGTCTATCTGTAATAATCTGCCTCGCTTTCTAGCCCGCCAACCTAATACTCCCCCTATAGTTGCTAAGGACGATAACGCCTATCTTAATTACGGCCTATACCTTATCTATTAGATACTTATAGATTAGCAAAAGACACTTACAGACTATAGCCTGCCCTAGTTTTAGTACTAGTGGGGCGTTATTACGGAGGGAAGTAACCCGCTTCTTATAGTGGAGCTATAGCAATATAACCGTATAGAGGAAGAACGCTAGTTTACTAAGCTACGCTAGTAGCTAAATGCGGATTAGGCAGCCTGCTTTAATACTATTATTGCCGCTATAGATATAGATCCGTAAACGGCCCGCTTTTTTCTTTAGGGCCCTATAAGTACTAGTAAAACGTTTCTCTATCACTGCCTCTGCTACTACTACTGCTTGCGTAGTAAAATCGTTCTTTACGTAACTTCTTTTGGCATTACGGCCCTCCTACTACCCGGCAGCCGTACTGCCTACTCCCGTTTTCGGATACCTATTAATCTATATAAAGAGTCTACTTACAACGTCTTTAAAAGGTTAAATCTTGCTAAGCTTCTACGCCGTACCTCTCTGCTTATCTAGGATGAGGTGCTAATACAGCACCGCTACTGCTTTAAAGCTGTGCACTGTATGCTTATAAACGTCCGTTCTAACAACTCTACCTTTAGCGGACTCCATACTATCTTAAGCAGTAACTTTGCTTAGATACTGCCTATTATCCCATAGGGGAACCGCGTAGCTATTATAGGTGCCTACCTATAGCGGTCGTTCCTCTAGCCTACCTTCCGTATACTATCCCTACGGTTAAATATACATATCTACTAGGGCGAGATAAATTAGCGGTTTATAGCTTGGGTATAAGCCTTATCTTATAATATAGCCCTGGCTAGCAGTATTACTATCCTGCCTAATATAGCCTAGTTTTAGGAATCCTTTTACGGGTATATATACCCTCCGTAACTGCTTACTTAGGCATATACTACTCTTAATACCTTCCGCAATTACGCTATCCTAACTATTTATAATAATACTATGGCTAAGATTAACGAGGCTATCCTTACGCGGCTTTATAGCTCCCTAAGCACCTTTTATTCTATAGACTCTATAGAGTAAAATAGAGAAGAAAATTATATAGAACTGCCGCTAGCAGAGCTTCTACAGATATTTAACCCTAGTAGCCTACTTCCGTTAAAGCTTTCCCTAAAGGTAGGCGCGCCCGTAATCCTTTTACGGAACCTTTACCCTAAGGAAGGGCTCTATAACGGCACCCGTATAGTTATTACGCGCCTAAGCCGGCGCTATATTAAAACTTAAATGCTTAGCGGCAGCTTTTATAGGTAGCTATAGCTAATCCCTCGCATTAAGCTTACCTCTACGGACAGAGAACTGCTGTTTATTATTAGTAGAAGGCAGTTTCCAATCTGGCTATGCTTTGCTATAACAGTAAACAAGTTATAGGGGCAGTCTTTTAACTTTATTAGTGTTAATTTGCGTATACTAGTCTTTACGCATAGGCAGTTATATATTACGCTATTAAGAGTAACGGATATACGCGGGCTTTTGCTGTTACTGCTATAGGGAGGCGATACTGCTACCGCTACTACTACTAATATTATATATCTAGAGGTGTTACTACCCGTTATAGGCTAAGACGTAGGGGGATAGTATAGCAGCGGTGGTAATAGTAGGGTAGTAGTAGGGCAGCAGTAGGGTAGTAGTAGGGTAGTAGTAGGGCAGACTAAGTTTAGAAAGCTAAAAGCCCGCTATAGTATCTATTTAGAAGTCTTACTTTCGTAATAAGGTATATTATTTTATTATATAACTACTTCTATAACTGCCCTATAGGGCCAGCAAAACTTTTATAAATGCCCTATAGGGCCTAGTAAACCCCCCCTTTACCCCCCTTATCCTCTAATAACTCCTCCTTAAGCACAGCTGCTAAATGGCGGAGCAGCCCTATAACCTACCCGCGCTACCTAAGATGGGGGCAGACGCGGGCAAGTAGGGCCTCCTCTAACTCCTCCAACTCCTCCCCCTCCTTATCATCATTGTCATTATTATTGTTGTCGTCGGCGGCGGCGGTAGCAGGAGGTATATGGGCGTGGGAGCGGGAGCGGGAGCGGGAGCGAGAGTGGGCTGCGGCGGGGGAGGCAGCAGATGCTATTATCTCTATTAGTTATACTTTTATAGCTTACATTACTAACTTACAGGCCTAGAAGGAGCAGCGCGCCCCTTTACTACTATAATAGTAGTTAGTATAGCTGCCGCGTAGCTAGCCGGTAACTAGCACACACTTTATAAATGGGCCGCCGCCCTATACGCACAACGCATAAGCCTACGGGGCTACCGTACCCTGGCTTTACGCTAGGGCGGCCTTCGTATTTGGGGCCCTAGCCTTAAGGCGGACCCCCTAATAGACCCTAGGAGCTCTACCTAAGCTAAAAGCCTACTATAGAAATACACCCTAAACGCGCGGTAGGGGACTTAGCGCCCGCATTATAGCTATATTAGCGGTGGCGGCTTTAGCAGCAGCGGCGAGCGCGGTAGGTAAGGGATTCTAGGGCGGAAGGGCGGCGGGCTAATTCATAGCCGTAAAGCTGGCTAGGGGGGGAGTAGCGGCAGTAGGGGTAGTGGGAGTAGCGGCGGCAGCGAAAGTAGTGGTAGTGGTAGTAGTAGGAGTAGGAAGGGGTCTAGCGGTAGCAGTAGCTACAGCAGCTATTTATATATTAGTATCTTCTTAATTTCTTAAATTCTTTTATAGTACTAATACTCACTAATATACTCATCTGCTGGGACTGAAGTCCCGCACGCAGGCACCTTAGCCTAAGACGGCGGCGGTAAGGACGAGAAATGGCGGCAGTAGTAGTAACGGTGGTAGTAGTGGTGGTAGTAGTGGTGGCGGTAGCGGTGGCAGTAGCAGCAGGAGCAGGAGCAGAAGATGTAGTAGCAGCAGTAGCAGCAGCAGTAGTAATGGTGGTGGTAGTGGTAGTAGTGCTGTTGCTTAAGGAAGAAGACGACGACGACAATAACAACGTAAATAGCTATTGTTAATATACGTTACGTGATTAATTATATAAATCTATATTATGCAATTATTATATAAAGGCAGCTTTACGTTACTATAAGGTAGCTATATAAATTCTATAATAATACGGTAGTAGTGCGGTAGTAGTAGGGTAGTTATAGGGTAGTTGTAGGGCAGTAATAGGTAGTAGAGGGCAGTTATAGGTAGTAGAGGGCAGTAATAGGTAGTAAAGGGCAGTTAAAGCTTTAATGCTCTAATATATTTATTTTTTTTATTTTTTATTTCTACTTTATATAAATATATATAAAAGTATTAATACCCTTTATAATAGTCCTTATAGTAGGGTCTTTAGTATATATAATTATCTTATATAATATTTTTAAAAAGAGAATTTAATTTTAAATATAAAATGTATTCTATAATATAAAGTACTCTTTATAATAGTAAAAGTAGTACTATATAGAATTAGATTAAAGGTAAAAATAAAAGTTATAGCTATAGTTAAAGTAGTAAAGTTAGTAAATTAAAAAAGAATTAATATAGTATATAAAAAGGAATAAAAATAATAATAGTAATAATAATAATAATAGTAATAGTACTAAAATATAAAAAAAAAAAAAAATAATAATAATAAAGGTAGAAATAGTAGTAATAATAAATAGTAATAAAAGTGAGAATAATAATTAAGTAACTAAAGTAGTAGTAGGAAATTAGTAGATAAAGTAATAGTAAAAGAATAGTATATAAATAGTAATAAAGATAGCTATAAATTAGAAAGTAAAGATATATTAGAAGTAATAGAAAAGAAGTTATTTTAGTAGTTAAAAGGGGAGTAATAAAAGTAATAAGGGTAGTAATAAAAATAGTAGAATAGTAAAATAGTATAGATTAGTTAAAAAATTTGTCTAATTACCTGATAAGGTATATACTACCCCATTAATTCATAACCAAGCGACCTTAATACTTGCACTTGCGATGCACCCCCTAGTATTACCTATATAAAGTTTCTATTACTATATATTTATAAAGCTTATAAAGCGCTTTAAAATAATATTACTTTTATTTAAATATACTAAGGATAAGTAATATTATACTAATATAAAGATTTAGAGCTTTAGGGTGCATAGAGCTCTATACGGAGCTCTATCCCTTATATTAATAATAATATCCGTAGAGTTATGGCCCATGCGCACCAATCAATAAGCCATAGATTTAGGCGGTCAATCGTTTTGCCGTATTATAAGAGTTCTTAAATAAAGCAGTGGTGCGGGCTCTGGCGGTGGCCTTTTTGCGACCTAGTATAGCCCTTGCATTAATAGAGTCCGTAGAGTTGTGGCCTGTGCACGCGATCAAGAATACGAACTTCATCGCGTCAAGATGAAATAGATAACTTTATCAATTAAATACACCATTAAAATGGTGCGTAATGATATATCCAACGACATAGACCTTGTGCAGCCTACTTCGCATATCATTCTCAAAAACTAGGTCGCAAAAAGGCCACCGCCAGAGCCCGCACCACTGCTTCATTTAAGAACTCTCGTGATACGGCAAAACGATTGACCGCCTAAATCTATAGCTTATTGATTGGTGCGCACGGGCTATAACTCTACGGACGTTATTATTAATGCAAGGGATAGGCTCTGTAAATTCGCGACCTTAAGACCTCGCGACTTTACAACCTCTTCCTACCCCTTACTACTTTCTACCTTCTACCCTAGTTACTACTTCCTACCTACCGCCTAAATAGCTTCCGATTGTATATTTTGCACTAAGTATAACTAGTATCGCTCTTTTACTAACTTTACAGTAAACTGTTATAGAGCTCTATATAAAACCTATAACTCTTATAGGGTTAATTCTTTATTTTCTTTTTAACTTATTACCTTTCTAACTCTAATATATAGGAGAAAAGAAATAGGCGGTCCCGACGACCTTTAGCGGACCTTTTATAGCCTATAAACTAAATTATAGCTACTACTGCTTCTGCTACTGCTTCTACTACTACTTCTATTGCCACTGCCCCTCCCCTTATACCACCCGTATTAATCCAGCCGCGACTATATATATTAATCCAGCCGCAACCCCCTATATTAATCTAGCCGCAACCTACTATAGTCCACCCTATTACTATTATCCGCTATATTATAGAGTAGCTAGATTTTAGTTTTATAGACATTACCTATAACTTTTACGCAGCCCTATATTAGATTAATAAATATATTAATATATTACCGGCTAGAAATCCACGCTTTAAAGCCTACTATAAGTATAGTAATATAAACCTCCCTCTATTCTAGCCTCCGCTAGAATATCTACGCGATCTTTTAAAGTCCTATAATACTTCTACTAGGTAGTTTAGGGAGCAGCTCCGCGCATATAATATAGCATTAGCTTTTACGTCCGTAAACTATACCGTTACTAACTATAGTATAGCCCATAGCGGCCTAAATTACTTCTAGATATATAGTAAGCTTTACTATCTATAGGGCCTACTAGAGCCTCCTACTAATACTACTCCACGGTATACCTAGCTATACTTTTATAACCCTAGTTATACCATAAATATTTAGCTATTAGCCCGTTCTAATACCTAGCTAGATATAACTATTTTATAATACCTTACTGCTATACTATCTAAGGAACGGAACCCTTTTATTACCCTTTATTAAACTATAAGGGAACGGCTTTAGGCTTAGCCCGTAACGGCCCCGTTACGGATTATCTTAAACCTATAAATACGGCTTATCTTAAAGGCTAGTGCTAATTAGCGCTATAAGAACCTCCTAATAAGTAATAAGGTGGCTGTTATTATACTAGATAAGTACGGTAATACTAGCTTCCGTAATATTATGCTTACGGAGCGTTATACGCCTAATAAGTAGCCGCGGTACTGCTATATTAACCTAATATATAAGTTAGGGAGCTTAACAGACTTTAATTACTTTGTAATTATACCTGTACTCCCTAGGGTATTATATTTAGTTAAGTAAATAAGTTAGCTAGGGCTTTAAAAGAGGGAAGCTAGGCTATTTTATAGGGCCGTAAGGCTTTTTAGGATCTTTTATAGGGTCTCTTATATATTCTTTACCTTAAGATAATTAGCTTTCTAGCTAGCTATAAGGGCGCGAATCTGCTTACGTATATCTATAATGTTATTATTATCTTTAATTTCTAATCCTAATTAGATCTTAAGTTCCTTTATCACGGAACCCTACCGTAAGGGCCTCCATAGGAGAGCCCTGTACTCTCGCGTACACCTCGTGTATAGCTTATGTCAGCTACGCGTAGGTATATCACCTCCTTACGCCCTCGACCCTTACGATTGATCGCGTAATGTCTTGTAGACTCCTCAAATATATACGCTCTATAGCCACTGCCCTTATTCTATAACATTACGTTGCGCCTTTTTACTACTAATATTTAGCCTATAACTAATTCTACGTCTTTATAATACTACAGGCGCTACTAAAAGCAGCGTGTCTATAAATTACCTTACTTTATACTTCTAAGGAACCTATAATAGTAAGATAATATTCCTTACTAGCTACTATATTAAACCCAAAGAATAATCTAATACCTATACTTAACCTACGACGCCAATTAATCCCAGGAGAATTCAATTTATTAGCCCTAACCCCTAAGGAAATAGATACTAATAATGTCTTATCTTTTATTAACTATATAACTACGGACAAGTAAATAAAAGAGCTACTACCTATTAAAATCGAAATATAAGACGCCGAGATGTTTATAAAAATAGTAGTATAAGACCCTAATAAATACTACCGCCTTTTATAGAACTACTACCTAAAGCATATATAAGCTAAGATGCGTACTACCTAAGATTACAATATTATCTAAGACCTATAAGCTTATAAGGCGCTCGCTAATAATACACATTAAGAAACCGAAGATAACCTCTATATGTCTAAATGTGATATCTAACAGTTAAAGAAGAATAAAATTATACTAATTGCTATAATTACTAAAAAAAAGGTATAATTAAATACCTATAATCTTAGCTTAATAAGCACATTTATAATAACGCTAGATACCTCTTTACTATATATAACGCTACCTAAGTCTCTACGCCCCCGGTAACTTTACCTACTTAATACTTAATAGAGGGTTAGCGCTAAGCAGCTTTATCTAATAGGAACCCCTACTAAAGCAGCGATAATAAAAGCTATAATAATTAGACCTAAACTACTACTATAGGATTTAATATACGCTACCCTAATCCCCTAGTCTTTTAAGGAGACCGTAAGGAATACAGCCACTAGAAAATATAAATCCGTAAAAAACTAACTTAAAGTGCCTACCTTTTTCCTATAGAAGATATTAAGATTAGCTATATTATTAGGCGAATAAAGGGTATACTATATAATAGACTCTTCGCCTAATAGGAGACTAGTAGCCCCTAAAAGTAGCAGTTTTACTAAGAAGTCCTTAATAATCTTAACCTAATATACCGCGACTATAACCTACTAGCTACCAACTAAGCTAAACTATATACCCTAAAGATAAGCCCTACTAAATTATTTAATAAGTTTTATGTTAAATTCTAGGAATATACTAGAGCTCTTACCTAAAACGATACCAAAGACTAAAAGGATCCCCTTAAAAAAAGTTACTTATCGCCTTAGTTACGCAGCCGCTAGCTATAACTATAATAATATTTATAAAATAGTAACAGCCCTATAGAAGATTAAACAATAACTAAATTAGATTGCTACTACTAACCCTTACTTAAAGACCTCTTTATAAAAGCCCTTTAGGCCTACTAAACCTATATATACTAAGCCACTAACGCCTACTACCTTAAGTACTACTAGAGCCAACATTAACCTCTCTATACCAACTTTTCCGTAAAAACTCCTAGATGGAGAGTGCGAGCTACTTTAGAAATTAGGACGCTGCTATAGATGCTATTAAAAAGGCTATTATCGCGATAACCTAAACTACTTAATAGCTAGGTTTAGTACCTACCGCCTAATACTAAAGATATCGCTATATACTACTACCGTATAAAATAAAGACGTAGTAATAGTAGTAGAATTAGATATGGAAGCGGAAAACGCCAAGTTTTAGCCCTAAGTTATAGGTTAGGACGCCCTAATAATAGAGGGATCTATATATCGGCCTACTTAATAAATAACTTAGTAAAAATAAATAGATAGAAATATATAGTTTTACCTATAATAGGAACTATTGCCATAAAATAATATAAAAGCCGTTTTATAATTAACTGCAGAGCTATTAACTAATTTATAGATACCTAACTTATGCGTACTTATAACCTACCTACCTTACCCCTTACTAAATCCCGCGCCCTATAACTTACTAACGGTAGTTATACTATATAGAAGATTACCCACGTAGTATAACTCTACTTAGATATAAATAGGCATTAGGAAGAGCTCTAGGCCTATATTATACCACTTACTAACTACCCTATTATCCTTAGAATAAGCTAGCTTAAATAATATAACCCTACCATTAACTAGGAAAAGAAAAAAGCAACCTTTAACTCTAAATACTGTAGAGAAACTTGCCTAGGATATAGCCTAGCCGCCTCTATTTACTTACTAGGATATTAACCTAAGAAACCCCTTATTACCCCACCTATAACTAACTACCACTATATAAGTACCGCGGCCTTTTATTATATAGCATATAAGAAAGGCTAAACCGTTACTATAGCTTTCTAATTATAATTATATAAGCTTAATAAAGAATAGGACTATGTCCTCTATAGTAATAGGATAGACATAGTTAACCTTTTAGAAGATAACGCCCCTATAAAACTCTATAGACTTTTACCTTTAGACTTTAAGAAGTTTATAAAACTTAAAAAAGGACTTACTAATAAAGAACTCCGTAAGCTCCTCCCTAAGAGGTACTATAACTTTATTAACATATACTTATAAAAGGGCATAGATATACTCCCCCTATATTAACCTAATAACTATACTATTAATATTAAATAAGGAAAAACACTACCTTATAAGAGACCCTACCTAATATTAAAAGACAAACTTTTAGTTATAAGAAAGTATATCGACGAGCACCTTAATAAAGGGTTTATTTATCCTAGTATATTACTAGTAACCGCCCCTATCCTTCTTGCTAAGAAGCTAGGAAGAGGTATTTAATTCTATATTAACTATAGAGAACTTAACGCTATTATAATTAAAAACTAATACCTAGTACCGCTTATACGGGAGACCCTTAAGCGGCTTAGCTAAGCTAAAATCTATACTAAGCTTAATATTATTACCGCCTTTAACTATCTTTAAATACGGGAAGGTAACGAATAAAAAACCGTATTTGTATCGCGCTTCGGCTAATTTAAATATACCGTTATACCCTTTAGCGTATATAATGGCCTAGGTATCTTCTAAAGCTATATTAATAACGCCTTACAGGACTACCTTAATAACTTCTACTCCGCGTACCTAGACGATATACTTATTTATAATAATAACCCTTTTAAGTATACTAAACACGTTTAAAAGGTCTTATAGCGCCTTAGGGACGTAGGACTTTATATTAATTTAAAGAAATGCAAATTCTTAGTTATAGAAGTAAAATACCTTAGACTAATTATTACTACTAAGGGTGTCCGTATGGACCCTAAGAAGGTACGTATAATTATATCAGCAAAATATAGTACCCTTCCAATGGCCTCAATGGTTGGTGGTTAACGCAATTAGCGCGTAGTTAAGGGCATTTAGCAACCCAACCGACTAGCCTATGTTGTGTTTTTATAACACGCAGCCTATACGCAGCCTACGCGCAACCTACGCATAACCTACGCGCAACCTACACGCAACCTACAACTATAATTATATTTAGAGCCATCTACCTCTTTTATACTAATAGTATATTTTAAATAATAAATAAAGGCTACTTTAAAGCTATTTATAAGGTTAGTAAGGTAAATTATATATACTTCCTTATACAATCTAATATATTATTTTAGACAATTTAATATAATATTCTAACTGTTTTATAATATATTCTAAAAGCATAAGACCTTTCCTACTCTCCCTATAACAATAATATAATATAAGTATTTAGCTTTACTAGTATAGCACATACATATAGCCAAAAAGTAGCTACTAAGAGTAGCAGATATAGGCCAAAAAAAGGTAGATTAAAAGCTAGTATATATAATAAAGAAGCCGCAGTTATTCTATAGGAGAGTATGGAAAGTCCTATACCTAATCTCCTACTAAAAACTTTACCGGCTCCTTTATACTAGAGTCCAGAGCATATATTAATAATAATTCATTACTTAACGTCCGATTTGGATCCCTATTGGGCCCACGCGGACTACTCCTTATATACATGTGGGGAGAAAACTCTATTTAAGAAAACCCCGTAATCTATCTCCCCGCCTTTTAGGACTCGCCTATAGGGCGCCTGCGAGGCGCCTGCGAGTCACCTATGGTGCTCCTACTACCTTACTTTTTAACCTCCTTAGGAACCACTGCTGCCGTAATAAGCCTACGGACGCGCTAGTATCGCAAACTTTACTCTACTACTGTAGAGTTATCAGGGGGCGCCCGTTGCTCGCCCCCCTACCCTTTATTGCCATTTCCTTTGCAACCTAGAACTGGTTTAATACATTTTAGCTAATAAGCCACTAGGTAACCGCCTTAAGGCCTTTTTATGTTAAGAGTAGTGTATTATAGTTTTCTATGCTAGCTACTAAGAGCATTACTTTTTAGTTGGTGCGTAAGGGGCATAATAGTATTATATGTTTTGGTGTCTATTTTAGCCAGCTATATTCGCATCTCGGGCTACCTACTAGGACACCTACCTAGTAGAGCTAGTCTTTTAGTCCTATTATTCCTGTTCTTAAGAGTGTTGCTATTATATTTTCTGCCTTTATTAGGCCTTCTTGGAGCCCTAGAGTGTTTACCCCCTATAGCGTAGACTATGCTACGGCTTAGGTTCCTCTTGCCTTAGTTAGCCTCTATACCTTTAACTCCTATATACCTCTCTAGCATTAGTCTAGCCAGTATTGCATTATAGTAAATGGTTTCCTGGCGTTCTTTTATGCTCTACTTTGGCTCCTTTCTCTCTCTTGCTGTTGTCTTTGCTAGCCTCTTACGTGTCTCCCTTCCTCCTCTATATGGGCCTCGGCCCTAAAGCAGCACTATTCTTCTTCTGCTTTCTTTACCTGTTTCTCTAATATATCTTCCCTACTTTAGGGTTATTGGTTTGTTCTCCTACGGGGCACCCTAGAATCCCTTTATAGTTTATTTAGGTGTGTCTTAATATACTTTATAACATTAGAGTTGCGTTTATTTTACGCCCTTTATATTGCAGCGGCTTTAATATATAGTTGTAGGGGGGGAATATTAGCTTCCTTTTTAAGTAGTGCTGTGGCCGTTCGCTTATATCCGCCTGTTATACTCTAGAGGTAGGCTGTTTAGACTTTTTAGAGTGGTTTAAGGAGTAATTTAGGGGGGCCTTTCTCAGATTCTCCAATGGCCCAAATACTAAACCTATACGTCATGGTTAGCCAGACAACTGCTATATATAGTAGGCGTAACCTCTAAAAGCATAGACCCTATATAGAATTAACAATCCTAAATAATGCGATATACTAAGCTTGGCCCTTACGGGCTGCTTACGCCGCATGTACGCTCTACCAAAGCTTGCTGTCTACCTATACTCCTAGTACCCTTAGGCCCTAGACTGGTTAACCCCCAAAGCCTTAGATGTAAATTGTGTGCTAGAGATCTGCAGATTAGTTGCGTTTTCTTATAAAGTGGATTAGCTGGTATTTCTCTGGTAAGAATTGGACTCTATATTATCTTGCCTATTTTATATAGGTGTTATAAGCTTTCTCTAGTGTTCTACAATTCTCTACGGCTGTTAGCCCGTATATAATTAGGTTTGTGTTATTAATAAAGCCTATCCCCTAAGTTGCCCCTTCCTTAAAGGAGTTAAGCAGGTTGCTTATAAAGAAAAGGAAGAGTATAGGCGATAGGGGTGATCCTTGTGGTATTCCTGTTATAACTGCAATAGGGGGGCTCTAGTATCCGCTAAAGACTAGTAATATTTCTTTCTAACCTATAAACCCTTAAACAAATTGTATAATCCATTCTAGGAAGCCTTTTGCCCTAAGGATGTATAGGAGACGCTCGTGGGGAACGTTGTTATAGGCGCCACTAATATCTAGGCTGAGCATTAATACTATAAAGTCCCTTCGCATCGCCCATGTAGATTTAATGGTGGCAGCGAGTAGCGTAAGTGCTAATAGTGTTAAGCGGTTCTTTCTTACCCCTATTTAGCTTTATAGTAGTAGGGCGTGTTCCTTAGCAGTGTCTGCTATACGGTCCGCTATTACCTTTTCTAAAATCTTACTAAGGGTGTTTTCTAAAGCAATAGGGCGGTAGCTTCCTGGGATTAAGTAATCTGCTTTACCTTCTTTTTGTAGGATAACCGTTATTATAGATCTTCTGAGTTGTGGGTAGTAGCCTATAGCAAAGCATGCTCTAGCTATATCTATAAGCTAGGGTGCTATAAGTAGTCCACAGGTCTTTAAGGCCTTATTTAGAATCCTATTTGTTCCTAGTACTATATTATTTAAAAGGCGGCTAATAGTTCTGGCTATTTCCTCTATTATTATATCGCTATCGACTCGCAGGCGAGTCACTAGTGTTTTACTTGTAATGTTACTAAGGTCTGCTAGAGCCAGTTAGGGGAAGAACCTTTCTATAAGGATCTTTGCCTTCTTATCATTGTTATTAGTAGTCTATAATTCCCCTGCTCTTTATAGGGGCGGTAGGTATAAGTCTTCTACTAGGCGCCCTACCTTTTTCTTTACCTATTTTGCTATAGCCCAAAGGCCCTTATTATAGGGGAGGCTCGGGTTAAAAGTATGCTCGTTTATAAACCGTCTCCAGTTATTTCTTGCCTCTTTTTTTAGGGTGTTCTTTAACTAGTTTCTTATGTCTTTATATCGTCTCTTGTCTTTAGGGTTGTGGCTACTTATATATTTTCTTCTTGCTCGTTATTGGCTGGTAATAAGAACCGCGTATTATACGGACCATGCGTATCGCGCGTAGGGGCCTAGTTTTAAGACCAGGCAGTGCTCTTCTAGCCCATTTTTAATTGCTGCCTAGATCCTTTCTAGTCTTTAGTTAATTTCCTTAGGGGTAGCTAATAAGCCTCACTTGTTTAGTATTGGGTGGATTTCTTCTAGGTCATAAAGTTGTTATTTAACTATATTAAGGAAGCTATCTATCTTAAGCTTTCTTATTGCGTATCTTTTACTATTTAGTTGCGCTTTAATATCTAGATCTAGCTATATCTAGATAGGGATATGGTCTAAAGCGAGTACCTATTCTTCTTTGGGGTTACACCTTTTAAGTCTCTAGTATAGGCCTTCGTCCATAAATGTAAGGTCAATTATACTTCTAGCGGTGCCTTATTGCCATATAATTACTCCTAGGGGGGTAGCTAGCTTAAGGTCCCAGATATCTATAGCTCTTAGTAGGCACTCTACCTGTAGTTTAGCAGTAATATAGATACCCCCCTACTACGGGTGGTAGAGGTTTATATCTTCTAATAGGATAGACTCTGTGCCTTCGGTTTCTAGTAAGCTTATTACTAATATAATATTCTCTATTTATGGGACCCCTTTAACCCTAGGGTTATATATATTAATAATCTATACCAGTCCCCTATATATCTAGATTATTATAACTACAATATCTGGGTTAACTACCTGCTATAACTATAAGGACAGGCTAATAGCCTTACTAATTATAAAGCATACGCGTGTGGCTGCTTTTAGTTTGTATAAGAGCTGGAATCCTTAGGGGCAGTATATTAATTATATATAAGCATTATAATACGGCTCTTATATAGTAAGGATATAGTATTTCTTTGGGTCTAGACTGTCTAGTAAGGGCCTTGCTAAACGGTAGTTTGTATTGCCGCAGTTGTACTATATAATAGATAGGTAGCGGACCCCCAGTAAGGGTCCTTCGCCTCTCCTTTATTCCTTACTTCTTCTGTTTTTACTTTCTCTAAAATATTTAGAACTTCTATCTCTTATGTCTGTACCCTAGTTACTACTTATTTTATATAGAGCTTTCTATTCCCGTATCTTATGTTCCTACTAGCGCTTTTATATCTAAATCTGTTATTATCTCCGGTTCTTCCCCTATTCTTACTAGTTAGCTATATACCCTTTAAGAGTCAGCTGCGAATATTATGTTTACCGCGTTAAGTCTAATTCTTAATTATCCTAGTCTTAAGCTTGCTATAGCTGTCCATAAGGGTCTTCCTATAGGGCGTCCTCTCCCTTATATCCCCTATAACCCTTATAACCCTATATAGTCTGGTAATATCGCGCGGCGTCGCTTCTGGCCCGTTTAGGCTTAGGATAGCTAGCCTAGCCCCCTAGTATTAAAGGTAGAAAACGCTAGAAAGGCACCTCTACCCCCCTAGCTTATTACTTATTGTTTCCATTCGTATAACCTAGCGTGTAGTTATTCTTATAGCTACTAAGCCCTTACCTTCCGTCTCCTATATTTAATATAGTCTTCTCTCTCCTACGCCTTATATATACTTTAGTAGCAGTTTACGCATTTTATTTAGTCTTAATTTAAGCAGTGTCTTATATCGTGGGGGCCTATATAGTAGCTATAGCACATCTATGCTGCGTATATAGATTGGGTGTAACCCTATTATATATAGCAATAGCATTATTTTAGGCGTAGTCTGTAGTTATAGAGCCTTATGTTATATATAAGGCCGTTTATAATTATTCCTTTTTAGATAAGGAGTTTTTGCATTCCTAGTATATATATGCTAACGATAAGGGAGCCATACGTTCGTCCGGCGTCTCCCTAGCGAGTCTCTAGCGACCCTTATATCCTCTTATTATTCTTATTATTTGCTTAGTTTACATTTTCCTATTAAAGCTATTAGATTTGGGTAATCTTAAGTCCTAGTATAAGGCGTTCCGTTTGTCTTACTATCTTCTATATAATTACTGTATTATCCGCCTAGCGTCCCTTTTCTACCCTAAGGCTTATAGGAACCACTAGGACTTTAACTAGGTAATCCTTACGGAGTACTTTTATGCTAATACGTTCTCCTAGCCTATCCCCTACCCTTACGGCTTATTCCTTTACCTATTGGTCCTTTAGAGTGACTCTAATATCTCCGCTCCTAAGGTATCGGACTATAACAGCGTCGTAAACCTCTTTACGGATCTCTACAAGGACTTCTATTTCTAATTATCCCCTAAGCCCCTCTACTTTTTCCGTATTTAGTTATATTGTAATTATATACCTGGTTATTATCTTAAGGGGGGTAAGTTCCCTATGCTGTGGAAGCGCAGCTACAGCGGCCTAGGTGCGGTTCGCCGGTAAGGGGGAGTTTTATTTATTTTTAATTTTGCTTAGCCGTTAGAGGATTTAATTAAGGGTTTGCTAGAGGGGCGCCTAAGGTTTACTGGACTAGCGGAGCCATTCTACTAGCTGCGTTAGATCGTTATAGCTAACAGTTACTCCCCCGCAATTTTAGATACTAGACGCAACTAGTAGGCTTTATATTTTGTTAGATGCCTTCTTAATAAAGGTATTTCCGCTTTATGGTATGGTATTCGCCCGTCTTTATTGTGGAGGGCCATTGCTAGGCGTGGTTCTGGCGGTCGCGCGTAAGTGCGAACCACTGTCATTTGACGTGTGCCTTCCCTGCGATGCATGCATCTCAGGGGGATTCTCTGGGTGTTTTTCCGGGTTCTTTTGGTTGGTTTTAGTCTTTTTGGGCCAGGTGCAGCAAGAGCTCCTTCTGATTAACAATTAGATATATATATTTAGTTTAAATAAGGCCTAAAGGAGATTAAAATTAATTTCGCTATAGTTTAGAAGCAGTCGAGCATATATTATAAACTTTATATACTACTCCTTATTCTTAATTAAATTTAATATTACTTTCCCGTTATTATATTAGCTATAGCTATCCTCTATAAGGCTATAGTACTACTTAAATTATATAAATAACTTATTAGATTTAAACCTTTCTGGCCCAGGCTTACTAGTTCCTATATTTAGGATAAAGTAATACACTAAGGTAGAGGATGTATATTCCGCTAAATCTAATAAACTTAGCTAGTTCTAAAAGTTAAATTAGTAAATATTATAGTAGTAATAGGGCCCTAGATTTTCTAGCTTACTCTAAAGCTCTCCCTTTAAGACGGACTTAGTAAACTAGTCTAGCCTACTTTAGAGCTCTCTATTTAAAATAGACTTAGTAAACTAATTTAGCCTACTCTAGAGCTCTCCCTTTAAGATAGACTTAGTAAATTAGATAGTATAGCCTAGCTTACTAATAAATAGCCTAAGTTAATAATCGCGTTAGTTTCGTTATTACTAAGGCTTATAAGGAACCTCTCTCTTATATTATCGCTTAGATCCGCTATAAGGTTATTAAGGTTATCTTTATACAGGTCCTTAATAATTTCTATAGTTAATTAATCCGGCATTAGGCCTATAGTATATTTAATAACTATAGGCTAAAGCCGCAGCTAGATTCTAAATTGCTATTTTCTAAACATCTAGTTTTAGCCGCCTAAGAGGTTAGCATAGGCTTCTATAACGGGTTAGAGAATAATAATAGGTAGTAAAACACCGGATATATACTAACCACTAACAATAGTGCTATAAAAGTTGTCCGTTCCCTTAGACCTAGTTTTATACTCCCTAATTATATAATATATTACTATTAAAATAAAAGCAACAGTATTACCAGTAAGCTTTTTAAACATATTATAAGAGCAGGGTAATTAAGTAAGGCCGTTCCTTCCTCTACTATAAAATATACCAGCTATACTAGCAACTATCGCGTTAGAACGGAAGTGGTTATCATTTAGCTATTAACTCTTATTAGTATTTTACTAAATAGTATAGGCAAAATACCTTTATATAATCTAGCGCAATAAAATTATAATTAGTTAGTAGTTCTATAATTAGTTTAGGCGCGTTATTAAACCCTAGTCTATATA
>Ga0307515_10007943_pt1 | contig 20835 bp, 15 predicted proteins | sample 17_EM_MG_FD_194513 | JGI IMG/M metagenome (GOLD analysis project Ga0307515, IMG submission 194513) | Populus trichocarpa ectomycorrhiza microbial communities from riparian zone in the Pacific Northwest, United States - 17_EM | ecosystem: Host-associated > Plants > Roots > Unclassified | place...
GAGCGAGCCCGGGCCGCCGCCTGGGGTGATGCCATCGACGTTCGTCACCGTGTTGCGGTTGTAGCGGCCCGACAGCGTGAGGTGCGTGCGCTCGTCGAGCGCGATCGTGTCGCTCGCGTAGGCACTGACGGTGCGCGTGCGGCTCGCCAGATCGACGCGCGCGTCGAACGTGTTTTCGGAGTCCTGCGTACCGTCGGCGAAGGCGCCCGGCCCGCTGATCGCCGTGACCGAACGATCGGCATTGATGTAGCCGAACTGGGCGCTCTGCGCGAAACGCACGCGGCTTGCGTCGAACGCCGCGCCGACCAGCACGCGGTGCTCCGAGCCGGCCAGCGCCGTCTGCATCGAGGCCTGCAGCGCGAGGCCGTAGTTCTGCTGGCGCGTCTGAGTGCGGTTGACGAGACCGTCGCACTTCTCGTTCGGCTCGCTGTTCAGCAGCGCGTTGACGATGCAGCGCCACTTCGGGAACGGCGTGTCGGCGGCGCTTGCGCCACTGGTCGGGAACCCGCTGTAGCCCGCGGTGGTCAGGGCCGTGCGCTCGGCGGCGCTCGGCTGGTAGATCGACTCGCCAAGCGCGTCGTCGTTGACATCGCCGTTGACGGTGCGCGTCGTGATCCTGCGATACCAGGCGTTGCCCGACAGCGTGAGCGTGTCGTTCACCCGATGCGTCGCCGACAGGTTCAGCATCGCGGCGCGATTGCGTGTTTGATCGGGCACCGTGTAGACGCTGCGGTAGTCGCGCTGCAGTGCGCCTTGCTCCTGCGTGCCGTTGCCGGTCAGGTCGTTGTCGGCGAGCGCGGCAGTCAGCGAAAGGTCCGTATCACCGCTCGACAGGCTGAGCTTCGTGAAGAGCTGGGTCGCATCCGATGGCGATGCGGCGCGCCAGCCGCGCTCGTGAAACCGGTTGCCGGTGACGAACCAGCTGATGCCCTCGGCCTGCCCGCCGCCGCTCTCGAACTCGATGGCCACACGGTGGTTCGAGCCCGCCGTGAGCTGCGCCGACGTGGCGGGGTTCTTCACGCCGTCCTTGGTCTGAATCGCGAGCGCGCCGCCGAGCGTGTTCAGGCCGAACAATGGGTTGCTGCCCGGCATCAGCGTGATCGATGCGATCGCCGACTTCGGGATCAGGTCCCAGCTGACGACGTCGCCGAACGGCTGGTTCAGGCGCACGCCGTCGAGGTAGACCGACAAGCCTTGCGGAGTGCCGAGCAGCGGCGATGCGGTGAAGCCGCGGAAGTTGACGTCGGGCTGCATCGGGTTGCCCTGCATCGCGTTGACGCTGACGCTGCCGAGCGCGCGGTTCATGTAGTCGGCAAGATCGAACGCGTGGCGGCGATCGAGGTCAGCGGCCTTCGCCACTTGCACATTGGCCGCGACCTGGTCGCGCGGGATGCCGAGGCCGGGCAACGGCCCGACGCCGATGACCTCGACCGGCAGCAGCATCGCGGTGGCGGTCTGTGCCGACACCGGCGAGCGAGCCGCGAGCAGCAAAACCGCAAGCGTGATCGGTGTGAAGGCGAGCGACTTCATTGCCACGATTCCAGTTCGAGCGTGCGCGTGCCACCGGTGAGAAACGCCGACTTCGCCGGCTCGCTGCGCTCGACGCGGACGAGGCCGACGCCGGGGCAATAGCACTCGGTCGTCGTCAACGGCATGTCGCGCCAGCCGCTCGCCGGATCGGCGTAGACGCGCACGCTGGCCGTGCCCTGCACGCGCAGGCAGTGCGCGAAGTGACCAGCTGGCGTTTCGACCGCCTCGTCGACCGCGGCGATCGTGTAGAGCATCGGCACGCTCGGGTGCGCGTGGCGGATCTCGCGCGGGAACTCATTGCGGCGCACCAGCAGATACGCCGTCGTCGTCACCTCCCATTGCGTGCCGATCGTGTAGGGCGCTTTCAGCACGAAGCGCGGCGCCTTGTCGGGTTGCGGCTCGGCATCGAGATCGCTCTTGCTCGCGATGCGGTAGATGCCGCTCTCGTCGGCGCGAAGCCAGTAGTCGATGCCGCTGTCGCTGCGGCGTCGCCACGCGGGTGCGCCGAGCGCGGGCACGGTCTCGGGGCCGAGCGTGCGCAGCGTGAGCGACTCGCGCTCGCCGACGTTGTCAACGCTGTCGTCGTCGCCGCGCGTGGTCACGCGGTAGGTCCAGTGGTGCCCGGCCGCGAGCGGAAACAAGCTGTCGGCCGGCGCGCCGCGCCCGCAGCCGGCCAGGCACGCAGCGAGGGTCGCGCTGACGAACGCCGTGACGATGAGGCGAGGGTGGTGCATCACTTCTCCGGCAACTGCGGCACCGGCAGATCGCGCAGTTTGACGACCTGCTCGTCGCTGCCCGGCCGCAGCCACGACAGGCCCGCCTTGCCAACCTTGGGCTCGCTCGTTCCCAGCTGGCTCACGCCTTCGCGGACCTTCTTCAGGCCTTCGTTCAGCAGCGCGTGCAGGTCCTTGCTGTACGGCAGCTTGAACGCGCGCGGCAGCGCGGCCGGCTTGCCGGCCTCGAGCGCGTTGACCCACACGTACAGCCCGCCGGGCCGCTTCGCGCTCGGCTCGTCGATCACGGCGGCGAGCAGCACGAAGCGCGCCGGCAGCGTGTCGTCGCTCGGCCAGCCCCACAGGTTGTGCACGAGGTCGTTGGCGAAGAAGTAGAAGACGGTCACACCGACGACCAGCAGGCCCTTCAGCCACGCCGGCCAGCGCGACCACAGCAGCGCGAGCAGGGCCACGAAGACGAGCGCGACGAAGCTCAGGACGAGGGCGAGGTTCATCAGGCTTCCTTCGTGCTTCGCACTGCGGCGAATTCGCCCTTGGGGCGGCCCGGCGGGCTCATAAACGTTGCACCAGCGATTTCGGCAGCGTGTTGACGTTGACGACCTTGCCGTCGGGCTGGATCGTGAAGCGTGCTGCGGTCGCCTCGTCGCCCTGGCGCGCGAGCTTGAGCTGGCCGTAGAACACGACCTCGGCGCGCGGGTTGACCTTGATGATCGAGACGTTCACGTCGACCGGCTGGCCGTCGCGCGACTGGTAGTACTGGACGTTCACGGTGAACTCGCCCGGCACGATGCCGCGCACCGTGACGACCTCCTGGGGGAACGGGCTGACGATGCGCTGGCCGTCGATCAGGATCGCGTCGTTCGCGTCGCCGCGGTCGTCGCGGTCGAGGTACATGAGCCCGGCCTCGCGGGTGCGGAACCAGACGAGGTTGCCGCCTGGGTCTTGCACCCAGGTGTCGATGTCGTTCGGATTGCGATCGGGCCAGCCGACGGTGATGATGTACTCGGCCTTCGACGGGATGTCGCCGATCTTCAGCGCCTTCGGGTTCATCGCGAGCAGCGCGATGATGAAACAGAAGACGAACGCGATCAGCATGTTGAACAACATGTCGTAGAACGGATCGACCTCGGGCTCGCGCGAAACGCGGCGGCGGCGCATCGTCAGGCACCCATGTCTTGAGTGCGCTCGCGCGCCAGCCCGCGCCGCTGGATGTCGGCGACGAGGCGGTCGGCGTAGCGATCCAGGCGCGTAAGCTGCAGCCCGAGCAGGATGTTGCCGACGAGGCCGACCATCGTCGTCAGCAGCGCGACGCCCAGGCCGGTCGTGAGGCTGCGCAGCAAGTCTTGCGACTGGCCCGCATCGAAGCTCTGCAGGTTGCCGATGTTCAGCGCGAGGATCGAGAAGCCGATCACCTTGCCGAGCAGCCCCAGCTTGAGCTGGATGCCGTTGACCCACCACGCGGTCGTGTGCGGGCCGTGCGTGCGCTCGAGCAGCAGGTCGAGCGCGGTCGAGCTGTCGGCGCCGGGGCCGCGCAACGCGTCGACGTAGTCCGAGGCCCAGTCGTCGCTGCGATCACGCGGCCTGCTTGCGTCGAGCGAGGCGCGCTGACGCTGCAGCACGCGTGAGCGTGCGCCGCACCACAGCGTCGCAGCGGCGAAGACCACGATGATGACCAGCGTGATTCCGGTCGGATCGGCACCGAGCAAGAGTGCCCACACGCCGCGCACGCCGAGCAGCCAGGTCGCGAACGCGAGCACGCCGCCGAGTGCGAGCCATTCGAGCCACAGCGGCTCGGCCATCGCCGCGTTGTCGCGGCGCGCGGTGATCCACGCGCTCCAGCGTACCGTGGCCGCCTTCACAGCTCGATCTCCATGCCGTCGTGCGCGACCTCGATGCCGTGGTCGTCGAGCGCGCGCCGTTGCGTGCCACGCTCGTCGAGGATCGGGTTGCTGTTGTTGACGTGGGTGAGGATCTTGCGCTGCGCGCCGGTCGCGTCGAGCACGTCGATCATGCCGGCGCGGCCGCGGAAGCGGCTCTGCGGCAGGTGGCCGAGATCGGAGGCGCTCTGCTCGGCGAGGCCGGCGTCGCGCAGTTCGTGCTCGTCCCAGAAGGTGCCGTCGACCATCACGCAGTCGGCGTCGCGCATCCACGCCAGTTCGGCTTCGCCGACTTCGGCGAGCGCGGGCGAGAAGAAGAACCGCTGGCCGCTGCGCGCGTCCTCGATCTGCAGCGCGATGCTTTCGCCGACTGTCTCGCCGCGGTGGCTCGCGTAGCGCGGTGTGGCGCCCGGCACGGCGATCGCGCAGAAGCGCAACTCCGGGAAGCCGGGGATCACGAAACGCGCCACCGGCGTGGCGCCCGCCACCGGCAGCATGTGCCAGCGCACGGCGCAGTAGTGCTGCAGCGCGTTGAGCAGCGGCAGGCCGCTGGTGAGGTCTTCGAAGACGAGCGGTGTCGCGAATACCTCGAGCCCGTCGCCTTCGCGCAGGCTGATCAGGCCGGCGACGTTCTGCAGCTGCGAATCCATCAGCACGACCGCCTTGATCGGCGTTCCGCGCGTTCCGGTATGGGGTTGCAACGCCGGGCTGACGCGGATCTGCTGCGCGATGTCGGGCGAAGCGTTGAGCAGCACCCACGTGAGCCCATCCTGCGAGACCGCGACCGAACTCTGCGTGCGTGCCGCGCCTCCGATCTCGCCTCGACGAAAGGCCTCGCACTGTTTGCAGCGGCAGTTCCACTGCGGGAATCCGCCGCCCGCGCCAGAGCCGAGGACGAGAATCTTCATGGCCCGATCCCGCGGACGCACGGCACGTGTTGCATGGGTCTCCTGTTCGATCTTGTTGTGACTGCATGCGGCAGGAAGCTTGCTTGACGAAGTGCCCGATGTACCCGAGCGCAGCGCCGTGCCGCCCCAACCCGATCAGCAATACCCGTGCCGTTCGCTGGAGCGCTCCAAGCAACGTTCCCGGGTGTCGCATTGCTCCAATCCGGAGCAGGCGTTGCAGGGGCTGACACAGGGAAATCCCTGCGCAGAAATGTGTTGTCGGCGCGCTGCGAGAGCGGTGTCGCGCAGCCTCGCGAGCGTGCTCGTGCTGCTCGCGGGCCTGACGGGATTCGCAAACGCCGCGTCGCACTGCAGCGTGCGCGACGCCGATGAGGAGCCTGTTCTGCAGCGCATCGATGTCGACGTGTGGCACATCGCGGCTGCCCGAGGCGAGCCCGATGAATCGAACCGCGGCGTGACGACCCAGCTGCTGCTGGCGCGCGACGGCGCGCGACTCTGGCTCGTCGGCAGTGGCCCGACGCCGGCCTTCGGCGCTGCACTCGACTGCGCGGTCCGGCGCACGCTCGGCCGCCGCGTCACCGACGTGGTCAACACCCGCGCGGCGCCCGAACTCGCGCTCGGCAACCCGGCATTCGACGGCGCGCGGGTGTGGGCGTTGCCCGAGGTGATCGATGCGATGCGCACGCGCTGCGAGGCGTGCCGCGAGCGGCTTGCCCGGCGCATCGGCGCCGCGGGCGCGAGCTTGAGCACGCAGGACATTCGCGCGCCGTTTCTGCCCGTCGCACCACGCGGCGCAATGGCCGGTCGTCTCGGGCCCTTCGACTGGTGCAACCTCGCACGAGCGCCTGGCGAGCGCGTGCTAATGCTGCGTCATCGCGCGAGCCGGATCGTGGTCGCGCAGGGCCTGCTCTGGGCTGATGACGTACCCGATCTGCGCGACACGCGCAGCGACACGCTGCTCGCGAGCCTGCGCGCGCTCCAGCGCCTGTCGGTCCGCGCGCGGCTCGTCGGCGAGCAAGGCGGTGTGACGCAGCCCGCTGCGATCGTGGCGAACATCGCCTACCTCGAAGCGCTGCGCCGAGCGGTCGATGCGGCACTCGCGCGTGGCGATGTGCGGGGCGCCGCCGGGCTCGACATCGAGTTGCCGGCATTCGCCGAACTACCGGGCTATGCAGTGCGTCATCCACTCAACGTGCAGCACGTCTGGCGCGAACTCGAACTGCAGTCGTTCGACGACGTGCCGGGCTCGCGCCAAAACCGTCAGACCGGGCGATCGGCGACGTTCCAGCGCAGCTTGCGGTAGATCGTGTTGCGGCTCACGCCGAGCTGCTTCGAGGCCGCCGAGATGTTGCCGCCGACAGCGTCGAGTGCGGCGCGGATCATCGCGATCTCGGCCTGCTCGAGCGTGTGCGGCACCGGCGTCTCGCGCGCGGGCTCGGTGGTGGGTTGGCGCGGCGCGGTCTCGGCGCGAAACGCGTTCGGCGATGCCCCGAACAACTCGCTCGGCGGCGGCAGGCCGGCCGCCGCTGGCATCCACGGCGCGGGCGCCGGCATCGGTGCCGCTGGCGCTGCTGCCGTGCGCGGCGGCGCGACGCCGCGGCGCGCGTCTTCGAGGAAGTCGTCCGACAGGTGCGTCGTCGTGATGATGTGCTCGCCCGCCGACATCACGGCCGCGGTGCGCAACACGTTCGCGAGCTGGCGGATGTTGCCGGGCCACGCGTAGCGGCGAAACATCTCGAGTACCGGCGGGCTCAGCTCGGGCGTGTCGGACTGGCACTCGGCCTGCAGGATGCGCTTGCACACGGCCTCAAGGTCGGTCCGCTCGCGCAGCGCGGGCAGGCGCAGTGCCAGGCCGTTGAGGCGGTAGTACAGGTCTTCGCGGAACTCGTGCCGTTCGATCATCTCGCGCAGGTTGCGGTGCGTCGCGCAGATCACCGCGATATCGACCGCGATCGACTTCGTGCTGCCCAGCGGCGTGACGCAGCGCTCCTGCAGTACGCGCAGCAGACGCGCCTGCAATGACAGCGGCATGTCGCCGATCTCGTCGAGGAACAGCGTGCCGCCGTTGGCCTGCACGAGCCGACCGGGCGCGCCCTTCTTGCGCGCGCCGGTGAAGGCGCCGTCTTCGTAGCCGAACAGCTCGGCCTCGATCAGCGATTCGGGGATCGAGGCACAGTTGACCGCGACGAAAGCCTGGCGCGATCGGTTCGAGTCGTGGTGCACGGCGCGCGCGAGCAGTTCCTTGCCGGTGCCGGTTTCGCCGAGGATCAGCAGCGGAATGTCGCGGTCGATCACGCGGCGGATCTTCTGCACCAGCGCCTCGACCTGCGGGTCGCCGGTGCGCAGGTATTGCAGCCCTGAAAAACGTGCTGCGGCGGCGCGATCGGGCTCGCCATGCGCGACCGTGCGCACGCTGGGAATCGGCGCCGTGCGCTCGACGCGCGGCACGGCGGGCGCGTCGTCGCGGTCGAGGCCGGCGACGATCGAGCGCGAAGGCCAGTCGAAGCGCGCGCTGACGTGGAACAGCTGGCCGGCCGGAACGCTGAGCTGCATCGGTACCGACATCGGCATGCGGAAGTGGTCGTACACGGCCGATGCGGAGGTGCCGAACAGGCTTGTCAGGCTTCGCGTGCGCAGTTCGGCGCCGCTCATGCCGATCTGGTCGATGGCGCTGCGATTTGCGCCGAGGATCTTGCCGTCCGGGCCGATGATGACGATACCCTCGAGTAGCGTGCCGATGAACTCGGGGCGGCTGTGAAAGTGCAGGCGCAGCCGGTCGTTGAAGTCGTCCGAGAGCCAGTGGTTCTCGATCATGCGCGCCGACATGCGCACCAGGCCCATCGTGTGCTGGTGGTAGCTGCGTTGGTCGCCGGTCACGTCGAGCACGCCGAGCATGTTGCCGCGCGGGTCGAAGATCGGCGCCGCCGAGCAGGTCAGGAAGTGGTTGGCGTGCATGAAGTGCTCGGCCGCGTGGATGAGCGTGGGGGCCTCCTCGAACAGCGCCGTGCCGATCGCGTTCGTGCCCTTCGCGTGCTCGGCCCAGTTCTCGCCCGGCTGCAGCGCGACCTTGTGCGCACGCTCGAGAAAGTCGTCATCGCCGACCGAGTGCAGGATCGTGCCCTGCGCGTCCGTCAGCAAGATCATGCTGTCGGTGTTAACGATCTGCTCGAACAGCAGGTGCATCACCGGTGCGGCGTGCACGTACAGCCGTTGGTTGCGCTCGCGCGCCACGGCGAGATCGCTGCGCACCATCGGGTCGAGATCGCGCTGATCGCTGCGCTTGAGGCCGAGCGCCGCGCTGCGTTGATGCGAGCGGTCGATGAACTCGGTACGCGGACCGGCGATGCACGAGGGGCTCGTCGAGTCAAGTTGTTCGGTGGTCATGCTGTCGTCCTCTGCCTGCGGATGCAGGTGCTTGTCTCGTGGGTTGGACCTCGATGTGTCCTATGGCGCCGCAATGCTGTTCCAAAGCGGTTCGTATGTCCATCGCGCACTGGACGCCGATGCGACGATGTTGTTCGATCCTGGGACACATGGCTCGGGCACAGCGATTGCAGAAAGAGCCCGGAGTGAGATTCGCATCCAAGACCAACGGAGACATTGACATGAATCAAGTCGCGACCATTCCGAGCATGGAACCCAGCCGCCGGCGGCGCCATCGCGCCCGGGCGATCTTCGTCATCGGCGGCTGCGTGATGGGCCTGCTGGCCAGCACCCTGGCCGGCGCCCACGGCGACGTGACACCGCAAGCCGTGGACACGTCCTCGCTGCCCAAGCTCGGCGACGGCTGGCGGGAGGAGAACCCGTTTCGCGCCAACGAAGCGGCCGTCAAGGTCGGCACGTCGGCCTACAACCAGAACTGCGCGCGCTGCCACGGCCTCGAGGCGATCTCGGGCGGCATCGCGCCCGACTTGCGCAAGCTCGACAACGAATGCGCGACCACGCGCGACCCGGGCAAGAAGGCGGCCTGCGTGAAGGACAACGACAACTACTTCCTGACCACCGTGCGCCACGGACGCACGCGCAACGGCGCGGTCTACATGCCGCCGTTCGAGGGCACCTTCGACCAGGAAGCGATCTGGGCCATCAAGGCCTACCTGGAAACGCGTCGGGACAAGCCGTTCTGATCCGGCCCACGATCGCCAACAGGACGAACGCCATGTCATCCAATCGTTCACTGCCGAACCGCCGCGACTGCCTGCGCCGGCTCGCTCACGGGGCGGCGGCGGTCTCGCTCGCGTCCTTCGGGTCGAGCGCTTCGGCGACCACGCTGGCCAAGGTGCGCGAACGCGGCACGCTGATCGTCGGCATCTACGAAGAGATGCCGCCATTTCACAACGCCGGCAAGGGCATCGACGTCGAACTCGCGCAGGCGCTCGCCGACGGGCTGGGCGTGAAGATGACGCTGCTGCCGTTCCGTGCCGACGACAGCATGAACGACGACCTGCGCAACATGGTGTGGCGTGGTCACTACCTCGGCTACGGGCCGGCCGATGTGCTGATGCACGTGCCGGTCGACCGTCCGCTGATGGACGCCAATCCGCAGGTCGCGATCTTCGCGCCGTACTACCGCGAGCGCGTCGTGCTGGCGCGCAACCTCGAGCGCGTGCCGATGCTCGATGCGATGTCGAAGCTGGCCGGGCAGAGCGTCGCCGTGCCGGGCCAGACCCTCGCGGGCTGGCTGCTGCTGGGCGCTGATGGCGGTGCCTACAGGAACCAGCTCTCGACCCAGTGGAAGGACGGCACCGAGTGCGCGCGCGCGTTGCGCCGCGGCGAGGTCACCGTGGCGGCCGGAATGGCGTCCGAACTGGAGTCCGAATTGCGTGGCGATGCGCGCTTCGCGATTGAGCCGATGCCCTCGCCGCGCGCACCGCGCGACGGCTGGGCCAACGGACTGGCCGTCAAGAGCGACGCGAGCGACCTCGCGCAGGCGCTTCAGGCGGCGATGAATCAACTGGGGCAGAGCGGTCGGCTCGGCGCGGTCTTCGCGGCGCACAACGTCGCCTGGCGCGCCGCCTGACACGGCCGGAGCCACGCGGCCTGACGCACGTTCCGCGCAGACGGGCGGCGTGATTCGACAAAACGATTCGGAGACAAGATGCCTGTTCATTCACCATCGCGCGCCGCGCTGCTGTGCCTGGCCTTCACGCCGGCTGCGGTGCTCGCGCAGAGCAACCCCGACGCCAGCACCGCTGCCGTTGGCGCAACGACCCGCCTCGCGCCGGTCGTCGTCACCGCGACGCGCACCGAAGCCCGCGCCTTCGACATCCCGGCGTCGATCGACCGCGTCGGCGACGAGGACGTGCGCGACGCGCATGCGCGCGTCAACATCTCCGAGAGCCTTGGCGCCGTTCCGGGGTTGCTTGCGCGCGACCGGCAGAACTACGCGCAGGACGTGCAGATCTCGGTGCGCGGCTTCGGCGCGCGCTCGACCTTCGGCATCCGCGGTGTGCGCCTGTACGTAGACGGCATCCCCGCGACCCTGCCCGATGGCCAGGGCCAGATCTCGAACGTCGAGCTCGGCTCGGTCGGCCGCATCGAGGTGCTGCGCGGGCCGTTCTCGGCGCTCTACGGCAACTCGGCCGGCGGCGTGATCCAGGTCTTCACCGAAGAGCCCGAAGGGCCGCCGCGGCTCCGGTTCGGCATGTCCGGCGGCAGCGACGGCGCGTTGCGTCTGGGCACGCAGGCCAGCGGCACGGTCGGCGATCTCGGCTACGTCGCCTCGGCCAGCCGTTTCACGACCGACGGCTACCGCGATCACAGCGCAACCCATCGCCTGCTCGGCAACGTCAAGCTGACGCTGAGGCCCGATGATCAGAGCAAGTTCACCTTCGTCGCCAACAGCCTGAACCTGCCGCAGGCGCAGGACCCGTTGGGCCTGTCGCGCGCGCAGTTCGAGGCGAATCCGCGCGGTGTCGATCCGTCGGCGCTGAGTTTCAACACGCGCAAGACGGTCGACCAGACGCAGGCCGGCCTGATTTATGAGCGCCGCGTCGATGCGGCCAACGCGCTGGCGCTGACTGCCTATTTCGGACACCGCGACACCGAGCAGTTCCAGTCCATCCCCGTCGCGACGCAGGCCAGCCCGTTGAACCCGGGTGGCGTCATCGCGCTGGGCCGCGACTACCGCGGCGTCGACCTGCGCTGGACGTTCAAGGCCAACCTGCTCGACGCACCGCTGACACTCGTCAGCGGGGTGGCCTACGACGTGCTCTCGGAGGAGCGCAAGGGCTACCAGAACTTCATCGGCACGACGCTGGGCGTTCAGGGCGCCTTGCGGCGCAACGAGGCCAACGACGTCTCGAACGTCGACGAGTACCTGCAGGCCGCGTGGCAGATCACGCCGCAGTGGTCGCTCAATGCCGGCGTTCGCCACAGCCACGTGCGCTTCATGTCGACAGACAAGTACATCGTCGGCACCAACCCCGACGACAGCGGCAGTGCGGGCTACGGTGCGACGCTGCCGGTGCTGGGCCTGATGTACGCGCTGAGCTCCGACGTGCACCTCTACGCCACTGCGGGCCGCGGCTTCGAGACGCCGACGCTGAACGAACTCGCCTACCGCGCGAGCGGTGCCACCGGGCTGAACTTCGGCCTGCAGGCCGCGACGAGCACGAGCGTCGAAGCCGGCGTGAAGACGCGGTTCGCGGCGATCGGCGAGCTGAACCTTGCGCTGTTCGAGACCGGCACGAATCACGAGATCGTGACGCAGACCAACGTCGGCGGTCGCGCGACGTACCAGAACGCCGGCGCGACACGCCGAATCGGCCTCGAGTTGGGCTGGTCCGACACCTATGCCGAACATCTGCGCGCGCAAATTGCCTACACCGCGCTCAGCGCGACCTACCGCGATGCCTTCAGCACCTGCACGGCCACGCCCTGCGCGACGCCCAACCAGGTGATCGCGTCGGGCAACAGTCTGCCCGGCGTGGCACGCTCGTCGCTGTTCGCGGGCTTGAGCTGGACGCCGGCGCTCGGCCTGCGCGGCGGTGTCGAGGCGCGCGCGCTGAGCCGGGTCTTCGTGAACGATGCGAACACCGATGCCGCGGGCGGCTTTGCGATCGCTGCGGCGCACCTCGGCTATGTGCTGAAGGCGGGCCCGTGGCTGATCGATACCTTCGTGCGCGTCGACAACCTGTTCGGCCGCACGTACGCCGGCTCGGTGATCGTCAACGAAGGCAACGGCCGCTTCTTCGAGCCCGCGCCCGGCCGCACCTGGCTGGCAAGCGCGTCGGCGACGCTGACGTTTTGAAACGCGCCATGACGATCCAGTTTCAGCGTTACGACCGGATCGCGAGCCTGCTGCACTGGTTGACCGGGCTGGCACTGCTCGCACAGATCGCGTTCGGCTTTCTGCTGGACGAGATCGCGCCGCGCGGCACGCCGGCGCGCGCTGGCGCGATCAACCTGCACAAGTCGCTGGGCATCGCGCTCGCCGTGTTGATCGTGCTGCGCGTCGCGTGGCGGCTGCGGCATCGACCGCCGACGTGGCCGGCGTCGATGTCCGCGTGGCAGGGCCGCGCCGCGCGCATCGGTCACTCGGCGCTTTACGTCTGCATGATCGCGATGCCGGTATCGGGCTACATCGCGTCGAATTTCAGCAAGCACGGAGTCAAGTTGTTCGGCCTCGCCTTGCGGCCCTGGGGGCCCGATCTGCCGACGGTGTACACGGCGTTCAACCTGCTTCATGTGAGCACGGCGTGGATCTTCACGGGCTTGATCGCAGGCCATGTGCTGCTCGCGGCCAACCACGCGCTGATCGAGCGCAACGGCTTTCTCGCGCGCATCGCGCCCTGGGGCGCGCGCTAGCTTCACCTTGACTGGAATCGCCATGACTTTCCTGACCCGACTTTCCGCCCGTGCAGAGGCCTGCGCGTTGGCGCTCATGCTGCCCGCGGCCGCGCTCGCGGCGCCGTTTGCGTACGTGCCGAACGAGGGCTCCGGCACGCTCAGCGTGATCGACACGCAGACCGACCGGGTTGTTGCCGAAATCGCCGCGGGCAAGAAGCCGCGCGGCACGGTGGTCAGCGTCGACGGCAAGCGCGCATACGTCAGTGACCAGCCGAACAATCGGCTCTTGATGATCGACCTCGAGCGGCGCGAGCCGGCCGGCGCCATCGACCTGGGCGAGTCGCCCGAGGGCGTCGGCATCTCGGCAGATGGGCGCTGGGTCGTCGCCGCGATCGAGGAATCGAACGAGGTCGCGTTCGTCGACACGTCGACCAACACACGCGCGTTCACGGTCAAGCTGCGCGGCAAGAACCCCGAGCACGCGGTCTTCAGTCCCGATGGCCGCTTCGTGTTCGTCAGCGCCGAAGAGGGCCAGGCGATCGACGTCATCGACGTCGCACAGCGTCTGCAGGTGGCGCAGGTCGCGGTCGGCGCGCGGCCGCGGGGCATCGGCTTCTCGCCCGACAGCAGCCGCGCCTACGTGGGTGCCGAGAACTCGAGCGAGGTCTACGTGATCGACGCGCGTGCGTTCACGGTGCTCGCGCGCATCAAGGCCGGCGCACGCAGCAACGGCATCGCGGTGCACCCGGACGGCAAGCGCGTGTTCGTCTCGAACGGCGGCGACGCGAGCGTGTCGGTGCTCGATACCGCGACGCTGACCATCACCGCGACCATCGCCGTCGGCCAGCGCCCGTGGAACATGGCACTCACGCCCGAAGGCGAGAAGCTCTACGTGGCCTGCGGTCGTTCGGGCACGGTCTCCGTGATCGACACCGATCGCAACGTCAAGGTTGCCGAGATCGGCGTGGGCAAGCTGCCCTGGGGCGTGGCGATCCGATGAGCGGCATCACGACATGCACCGCGGCCGCTGTCACGCCGACATGCCGGCGGTGCTCCAGCACGAGACACCTGCGGCACGCCGCCGATGCTCGGCCGCTCCACGATGGCAATTTGTCGATGCATGTTGACGTTCGTCAAGGCACCGAGACGCTGCGTGATTAGTCTGCAAACCGACAACCCTTCTTCCACCTAAGGAGTGCGCTGATGAAGTCCCCGACCCTTTCACTGCTTGCGATGTTGATCGTCGCAGCGCCCGCCTGGTGCGCGCCGTCCGTCGACGATGGCCAGATGCTCAAGCTCGCCAGCGGCAGCGGCTGCCTGACGTGTCACCACGTCGATGCGGGTGCCAAGGGCCCCGACGGCCTGGCGCCGATCGGCCCGGCCTGGCGCGACGTGGCGGCCAAGTACCGAGGTACGCCCGGCGCTGCCGAGCAGCTGACGCGAACCGTCATGACGGGCTCCAACCCGTACGCGAGCCACTGGAAGGGCAAGGCGAGCGGGCTCGCGATGCCGCCCAACGCAGTCGCGATCAAGGAGGCCGATGCGCGCTCGCTCGTCGGATGGATCCTGAAGCTCGACGCTCCCAATTGATCGGCGCGTCGACTCCCGGGCGATCGCGCGCACTTGCAGTCCCTGGCGTCGACAAGTAGACGTCACAACGAACACGTCAGCGTGGTGACTCGGCGGCTAAGCCCGCCCTCCTTCGATCAGCCGAAGCGCCACCTGGACGTTGTTGCGGCCCAAGCCTTTGGCCTGGTAGAGCATCACATCCGCCTGCTGGACGAGTGCCTCCGCGGTCGTGGCGTCTCCCTGGTAGAACGCCAATCCGATGCTCGTGGTGACGTTGATCGCCTGCTGCTCGATGAAGAACGGCGTGCTCATGGCTTGGACGATCTTGGCGGCAACCGTCGACGCCACCTCGGGCCTCGGCAAGCCTTCCATGATCACCGTGAACTCGTCCCCCCCAGTCGGGCAACGGTATCGGTGGAGCGCAAGGTCTGCGACAACCTGCCCGCGAACGCTCGCAGCAGTGCGTCGCCGGTGTGGTGCCCGAACCGGTCATTGATCTGCTTGAACCGGTCGATGTCGAGGTACATGAGCGCCATCGGCGTGCCCGTCGTGCGGCAGTGCTTCATCGCCTCTGCCACACGCAACTCGAACCCGGCGCGATTGATGAGGCCGGTGAGCGGGTCCACGCGTGCGAGTTCGATCAGCCGCTTTTCTTCGAGCTTCTGGCGGGTGATGTCGCTGACCACCGCGTGGAAGCCCAGCACCGTGCTGCCGTCACCGGCCAGCTGTGGGACGTACTGGGCCTCGTAGCAGACATAGTTGTCGCCGCTGGCCATCTCGCTCTGGAACGTGACCGGTGCTCCCCGCAGCGCGCTGCGAATGTGCGGTTCGACGGCCTGATAGGCAGCATCGCCCAGCACCGCACGCACGGTCTGGCCGTAGAGTTCCGCGCGTGGTCTGCCGAAGCCGCGCTCATAGGCCAGATTGTTGAATCGGTAGCGCTCGTCCGCGTCGACATACGCCACGCGCATCGGCAGCGCATCAGCCACGGTGCGCAGACGCGCCTCGCTCTCCTGAACCGCTCGCTGCGCCTCGCGGTACGAGGTGACATCGCTGATGAGCGTGTACAGGCCAACGACGTTGTCCTGCTCGTCGCGATCCGGGACCACCGTGACCTGCACGTGGCGCCTGCCCTCGGGGCGCACCATTTCCCGGTCGTAGGCAACGTCCTGCCCTTCCAAAGCGGCTCGCAGCGGGGGCCCGATCTCGAGCCAGGCTTGTTCGCCGTAGAAATCCTGCACGCTCGTCCCGACTTGTGGCGCCGCTTCGCTGCCGAACCACTGTTGGTACGTCCGGTTGACGAATTGAAAACGCAGGTCGCGGTCGAGGTAGGAGATCAGCACCGGCAAGTTGTCGGTCACCATGCGCAAGCGATGTTCGCTGTCTCGCACGGCCTGCTCTGCCGCCTTGGCGGCCGAGATGTCGCGCATGAGGGCCGAGAAATACTCGACCTCGCCCTGCGGGTCGCGGTGGGCGATGACGATGTGACTGACCGGGAACTCATGCCGCTCGGCGTCCCAGACCATCGACTCGCCCACCCAGACGCCGGTGGCGATGGCGGTCGGCCCGACCTCCGAGATGAATCGATCGAGTGTTTGCGGCGGATTGAAATCTTCCAGCGTCAGGTGTTCGAGCGGTGCATCCAGCGCCACGCCGGTGCGACGGCGTGCAGCGGGGTTCATGTAGGTGATCCGACCCTTCGTGTCGAGCTGAACCACGTAGTCGGTGGTCGCGTCGAAGATAGCGGTGAGTGTGCGCAGGGCACGCTCGGCCAGCATGCGCTCGGTCACGTCGCGGCCGACCGAATGAAGCATCGGCTCGCCCGAGGGGCCGCGTTGCAAGCTGTTGGTCCAGGCCACCCAGCGCCCAGCGCCGTTGCCGACCGTCATGCGGTTCTCGCTGGTCGCGGTTGCCCCCGTCGACATGACGTCTGCAACGACCTGTCGAACGACCGCGCGATCCGCGGTCTCGACATAGTCGAACAGATTACGGCCCACCATCTCTGCGGGCGTCAGTCCGAAGTGTCTCGCATAGGCCGGGTTGACGTAGGTCAGTTCGCCGTCGGGCTTGGCGAGCGACACGAGCTCGGATTGGTGCTCGACGATGGTCTTCACCATTTGTTCGCTCGCGACCAATTGCTTCAGCACCGGCCTCACCTGGCTGTGTTGGGCGTAGATGGCCAGTGCGACGATGCCGACAAGAGCCAGGGCCAGAAGGTTCAGGCGCGACTTCATCGGCGCATAGAGCGTGTCGACATCGGTTCGCACCGCGAAGCCGAGCCCGAAGTCCTTGATCGGCGTGAAGGCCGAGAGAACGTTGGTGCCGCGCCGGTCCTTGAGGAACTGCACGCCGTGTTCGCCGACAAGTGCTCTCGCCACCGGAAGGCCGGGGCTGCCGGCCGCGTCGAACATCGGCAGATCGAACCCGGACGGCCTGAACCGGTTCGGCGCACAAACCAGCTTGTCCTTGTCGCGACCGCAGATCGCCACGTCGGATGTGTCACTGGACGCCCGGATGTCTGCGAGGAGGCGATCGAACAGCGGCATGCGCTGCTCGGCGAGCACCCGTCCCACGGCGCGCCCGTCGACGAGGACATCGGTTTCCGTGAGGAGCAGGTAGCCGTCCTTCCAGGCCAGGAAGGTCGTCTGCCCCGTGTTCGCCAGACGCTGAATGACATGCGTCTTCGCCGGTGTCACCGAGCCCGCCTGTGCCACGCGTGCGCCGTTCGCGGCGTAGATCTCCACACCCGTCAAGTCGGTGGTCAGGACACTGTCCGCAACCCGCTGCAAGAACTCCTTGGCAGCCGCGTCCTCGGGCGCCTTGCTCAGCTTGTCCAGAGCCTGGCTTGCGGCCGGCCGGGTTGCCATGGTCTTCGGGAACCACAGACTCACTTCGATGGTGTGGGCCAGCGATGTCGCGTTGGTCGTGGCGATGAGCAGCATGTCCTTCGAGACCGAGCGCTCGAAGGTATCGCGCATCACCGCGAAGCCCGCAACGCCGCCCGCCAGCGCGACGAGCGTGATGACTGCGATCGAGCGCCGCTTGATGCGCTGCTCGGTTCTTTGCAACGCCTTGGGGTCGAACGCTTGGGATGCTTCGTGGAGCATCCACAGGCCAGCGCCGACGACCGAGAGTCCGACCGCGGTCGATGGAAGCATCCGGTTGAAGCTCGCCACCTGGTACAGCGTCTCCAGGCCCACGAAGTAGCCGACGAGTGCGCCCAGGCCGATCAAGGAAACGGCCACGGACAGCACCAGGAAGATGATCTGGCCAGACCGGGTGGCACGCCGTCCATGCAGCCAGAAGGCAACGCCGGTGAGCAGGAACGCCAAGCTCGCGTTCGGGGACAGTCGGCCAGGGAACGGATTGGTCGCTGTGGGGACGGTGCCGGCACGGACGATGTCGACCCCCAGGGCAACGCCTGTCGCGCCTTCGAACAGATAGGCCAAAGGCAGCGCGATCAGGGCGGCGATGCAGATTGCCGAGAGTCGGGCGAGCCAGGCGGCCGAATCTGATGGGCGCGAGGCGTTGACAAGGCAGATGCTCGCCGCGACGAAGAGCAGCGGGTTGACGATGCCGACGTACTCGGACCCGGGGATGAGGCGCGCAATGGCATCCACCTGAAACACCCAGCGCGCGGCCATGGTCGCGCCGAACAGGCCGACGACGAGGCCTGCCACTCGCGCGGTTGAAAGGGCCGATTTCTGCATGACGGTATCCGGTTCGGTGTGTGTCGCCGGTCGAGCCCGCCGCGCACAGCCTTTGGGGGGCTGGCGACACCGAAGCAAATGCAACGCCGAAGAGTACGCGGCGGACGGGAACGATGAACGCCGGAAGTGGGCCGGCGCGGGCCGTCATTTCGAGCGAAGAGTGGGCCTCACTGGGCGGTTGGTTGGCTGGTGCCCAGTCTTGGAGCGCACTGGTCCCCCGGGGCATGGGTCTTTCGCGAAAAGCTCGCCCATACCAGGCGGGCTGGCGCCACCGTCTCTAACGACGCAATGGCCCTTCCCGCAGCATTCGCTCGGCGGGAATTCGCCAAAGTGATCGCGCTTCGTCCATCTCCTTCCAGCGAGCACCCCTCAGTTCACCAGGTCGAACTGCGGTGAGGATCAGCAATTCGAGCGCGGCCTTCGTGGAAGTGTCACCTTCGTATGCATCGAGTTTGCGAATGAACGCCGGCATGTCGGCTTCGGCAAGTGCCAGTCGGTGGTTCACGCTTCGCGCCAAGCTTGTCGATCGCCTCACTTCAGTGGTCCCGCCGACAGGAATCGAACCTGTATTTGCCGCTTAGGAGGCGGCCGTTCTATCCATTGAACTACGGCGAGGCGCGCGGATTTTCGCATGGGGCGTCATCACTACTTCCAGCGCCAGGTCCAGATCAGGTCCATCGAGCTGTCCTGCCCCGACTGCGCGCGCAGCGTGAAGCGTTGGGCGATGCGGTAGATCAGCTGGAAGTTGCCGGTGGTCGCGTTCAGCCCGCGTTCGTAGCCCACGTACCAGCGCCGCGAGAGCTGCTTGCCGAGCGAGATCACGGTCTCGCGCACTTCGCCGTCGGTCTGCTGGCGCACGCCGATGTCGTCGAGGCCGATCGCCTTCGTGAGCTGGTCGGTCACGCCGCCGCCTTCGCCAGACAGCAGCGCGAGCGCGGCGCGCTGCAGCAGGGCCGTGTCGGTGCGGCCCAGGCCGTCGCTGGCGCGGCCCATCACGAGCCAGCTGAGCTTGTCGATCTCGGCCAGCTCGGGCTCGGAGAACAGCCGCACGCGTGGGTTCGTCGCCGTGCCGCTCACCGCCACGCCGACGCGCACGTCGATGTTCGGCCGCGTCGCCTCGATGTCCAGGCGCGGGTTCTCGATCGGGCCGTTGAAGGTGATCAGGCCCTTGTCTATCGTCAGCTTCTGGCCATACGCTGCGTAGGTGCCGTCGACGGCGCGCACCGTGCCGTCGACGGCGAGCCGCCCACCCGGCGACGTGACGCGCAGATCGCCGCTCAGGCCGGTGTCGATGCCGCGGCCGCGCACGCGCAGCTTGTCGCCGAGCGCGACGCGCAGGTCGAGCGCGACCGCACGCGTCGGGTTCGCGGCGGGTGCACTGGCCGCGGCGCCGGGTGCCGGCGCACCTCTCGCGCGCACCACCTCGACATCGTTCGACAAGCTCGGCGCATCGCTGTGGGTGAAGTCGATCAGCCCTTCGTCGACACCGAACTGGCCGTCGAACGCGAGCGACTTCGCGTCGAGCTGCAAGCGCCCCTGGCCGCTCGCGACGATGCGCCGGTCGACGCGGCCGAGCAGCTGGAACTTGTCGGCGCTCAATTGCAGCACGGCCTTCGGCGCTTCGCCCAGGCTCGCATTGCCTTCGACCTTGATGCTGCCGTTGCCGGCCTTCGCGCTGAAGCGCTCGATGCGTGCAGTCGTGCCTTGCAACCGGATCGACACGTCGCCGTCGCTCACGTTCACGCCCTGCAGGAAGTTGCGCACACCGAGTTGCGTGCCCTCGACCACGCCGGTGTATTCAGGCGCGCCGAAGCGCCCGTTGATGCCGGCACTGGCGCGCAGCGCGCCCGCGAGGCGCCAGCCCGGCGGCACCCAGGTGCCCCAGGTGCCGAGGTCGGTGACCTGCAGCTCCAGCACGCCCTGGATCGGCGCGTCGGGCGCGGGCCAGGTGGCCCCGGGCGCGGTGTGCACGACGACCGCGCCGGCGGCCACGCCGAGTGTCTTGCCGGCCAGGCCCTGCGTGAAGTTCCAGGTGCCGTTGTCGGCGGACAGGCCCAGGCGCAAGTCGGTCAGGCCGAGTGCGCGCGTGCCTTGCTCTTCGGTCACGGTGAGGTCGCCGCTGCTGCGCTCGATCACGATGTCGGCGCTGAAGCTCGGGGCCGGGTTGGCGACCGTGTGCAGCTTGAGATGGGCCGTGATCGCGAGATCGCCACCCCAGCCGAAGTCGGGTTGCGCGCGTGCAAGCAGCGGCGCGATGTGCAGCGGCTCGACGGTGGCCTCGGCCTCGATCTGCGCGAAGCCGCCGTCGCGCGCCGCGGCCGTCCACGCAATGCGGCTCCAGCGCAGCGCGCCGCCGAGCAGCTCGACGCGACCGGGCTGCACGGTCACGCGCGCCGGGCCGCCGGCCCACAGCGCCTCGATGGCGATGTCGCGGCTGTGCAGCAGCGGCGCCGCGTTGGCGGCAGTCGCGCTGCTGCGCACATCGATCTGCTGGATGCTGCCGCGCCAGCCGGCGAGCGCTGCGCCGGGCAGGTCGACGAGGCCGCCTTGTGCCTGCAGCAGCGCGACCGTGTGGGCCGTGTTTGGCATCGGGGCAGCCTGCATTGAATCGACCCAGGCCGGCGGGCGCGCCTTCGAGTCGGCGCGCAGCTCCAGCGTGTGGGCGCGGCCGTTGCCCTTGAGCTGCAGCTGCACGGTCTCGAGCGAGGGCCCGGGG
>Ga0307515_10007944_pt1 | contig 20832 bp, 12 predicted proteins | sample 17_EM_MG_FD_194513 | JGI IMG/M metagenome (GOLD analysis project Ga0307515, IMG submission 194513) | Populus trichocarpa ectomycorrhiza microbial communities from riparian zone in the Pacific Northwest, United States - 17_EM | ecosystem: Host-associated > Plants > Roots > Unclassified | place...
CGAGTTGTATGGCTGAATCAGCCGCTGAGTCAGATTTTGTAGGCGAAGAGGCCCGTGCGCTCAGTGGCATGTGGATGTTACCCCATGTCCACGGTCGATCTACGATCGCCAGCGACACCACGCTCTTAATACCCGTCGAGCGCTATGCGTAGAGCTAGCTAAGAGCTCTCTACTCGCACTAGAATGGTAAGAATTGGCCATAGGTTAATGAAGATATTTATGTTTTAAGTCGGGCGCCGCCATTGTATAAGCACCCCACTAAACTTATACCGCACTAAAATAAGCCCCTAAGGGGCTATAGACAAAGGTTTTAATAGAAAACTCCTTAGTATTTTAGAGATATATACTATTTAATAGCTTTTCTACCCGTTTAAAGCCATTTATAAAGCTAATCTAGCGAGTACTATATCTGCTCCTATTATAGATTAACCTACTATATAGCCGCTTCCTCGCTAACCCTCTAGGCCTACGCGACCCGCTTAATCTCCTTAATAACCTTAAGCCATAGGGAGTACTATTAGAGCTCGTTTTACTAGCCGGCCTGCTACCTACTACCCTATTTGGAATCTAGCGCTGCTATAGAAGGATTACCTCTAAGCCCCTTAGTCTACTCGCGCTAAAGGGCCCGTATAGACTTTACTGTGCGGCATATATAATATACGGGCGGCTGCTTAGGCGGGAGCTTAAGCTTAAGCTTAGACTTAGGCCCTTACTACGGCTACGGCTACGGCTATAGCTACGGTGGCGCCGGCGAAGGGGAAGCTATAGCGCTCGCCCAGGCCAATATATACTAGCTTAATCCCGCAATAGATAGAGGCGCTAGTGCTATTAGTAAATATACTATTAGTAGCCGTGCTAAAGGGACCTTAAGCTAAAAGGTAAGGCTACTAAATATAAGTAATTAAAGCTATAAAGACTACGCCTACTAGGACTTGGCTATATAGTTAAATAACGCTTATAGCTTATATACTCTCTAGTTATTTTTATATACTCTCTAGTCGTTCTAGGCGTTTATAGTCTTTAGGTAGTTTATAATAGCTAGCACAGCCTAGTAGAGTATTAATAGCTAGCTAGGGCCTTCTTCCTCCTATTATAGGTAGGTTTTAACCTTCCGCGTAAAGGGTAGATAGGCCTTATACTAAAAAATAGGGTAGTTTTATATAGGGCTGCTTAGAAACATCTTGTGGAGGACTACTAAGTCCTATAGAATAACCTTTTAGAGGTAAAATAAGAGGTTCGTGGCGCCTATAGCTATAAGGTCGTTAATCTAGCTAACCTAAAAGCTAAACTAACCTTTTTAGATATCTAGATCTAGCTAGATCGTCAATAGTAGTATATTAGGGGGGGCAACGCTTACCCTATAAATCTTAAAGCAGCCTATCTACGGCGTATAGCCGGCTATTATCCGTATAAACTCCCATGGTAATAAGTTTAAATAATAGCTAACTATCTACTTCTAGTTTTACCTGCTAGTATATCTAATCTAGTCCTTACTAACCCCTTTTAGCTCTACTGTCTTAGCGCTAGCGCTTTATCTAATATAGGTTTTCTTTTATAAGAAGACGCCGATATACTAGAACGCCTTAGTAACCTACTCCCGCTATAAGTTATATAAAAAGGCCGCCTTACAGTCCCTAGCGCTGCTTTTAATTAGGTAGATATTATACTACGCTAACTGCTTACTAAAGTTTAGGAATAGCTTATTGCTAAAGTCCTAGCAATATAGGAGGTAAAAAGCTAGCCCGCTAAATATGTAGATAAGCGGCTTTTTATTACATAGAGCCCTAATAGTCTTAAGGCGGCTATACTAGTTCTACTTACCGGCGTATATAGTAAATATTAGGGGCATATAGCGGGTAGGGCCTTCCCCCTTAAACTTAAAGGTAAATAAGTCTAAGATCTTAGCGGAGCGCCTATTACTACTGCGGGTAAGTATATAGTAGCCTAGTAGGATATTTATAAGCGTGTAGAGGTAGTATTCTGGCGAGGAGTCTCTATAGGCCTATAGCTGGCGGCAGATATTCTTAAACTCGTCCTCTATATATCCGTTAAGCAGTATGTCCTTACCCTTATCTATAAACTACTGCTTTTCCTACTATATGTCCCTCCATTATAGAATCTTAAGGTACTCCCTAATATTATTCTCCCGTAGGGACTAGTAGCTATTTATCCCTATAGCCTTCTGCGCCTAGTAAAGGTTTATTAGGGCTATAATATAGCCGCAAACTAAGCGCTAGGAGAGCCGCGTCTTGTCCTAGGGTACGTTATTACTAGCCTTACGGCTTTTTACTTTTAGTAGCCGGCCTATAACTTTCTTAATAAGGAAAAGAAGTAGCTTCTCCTTTATAACGGTATCGGTATTATAGTACTACTTCTTCTTATAAAAGGCCTAGAAAGACGCGCGTTAGCTATAAGTATATTACTTTATAAAGCATCTAGCTACCTACTTTAAACTCCTTTTACTTCGGCTTATAATTTAGAGATATATTTTTAGGCCTCTCGGCATATATAAGGGCGAGGATACTCTACACGTTAGCGCGTAGTTCGGTATTATTTATAACGTTAATCTCTATATAACTAATTAACGCCATTTTTAAGATAGGACGCTACTAGAGAAGTTATACCCTAGGGGGGTTCCTATTTTATATATATATATAGACAGAGACTAAGGAGGAGAGGTAGAGAAAGTATATCTACTGGCTGTTTAGCGAGCGGATAAGTGACCTTACTATATAGGGTAAATATATAGGCGTATGGCTGGGCCAATAGGCTAATAGTACACGTATATTAGCGGCTTAATTAGTAGGGGTAAAGACATTTAAAGATATCTACGGCTTAGCTATAGGCTCGGCTGTAGATATTTGCGAATATTAATAGGGGTTATATGTGTTATATGCAGCTTAGCAACTAATTAGGCGCTTAGCTAAGCCATAAATACTAATAGTATATCCACGGTTTAATTTATATAGCTAAATTAGCCGCTAAGTTAAATTTTATAGGCGAAAAGGCCCGTGCGCTTAGTAGTATATAGATATTACCCCATATCTACGGTTAATCTATAATCGCTAGTAATACTACGCTCTTAATACCTATTAAGCGCTATATATAGAGCTAGCTAAGAGCTCTTTACTTATATTAGAATGGTAAGAATTAGCTATAGGTTAATAAAGATATTTATGTTTTAAGTCGGGCGCTGCTATTATATAAGCACCCTACTAAACTTATACCGCACTAAAATAAGCCCTTAAGGGGCTATAGATAAAGGTTTTAATAAAAAACTCCTTAGTATTTTAGAGATATATACTATTTAATAGCTTTTCTACCCGCTTAAAGCCGTTTATAAAGCTAATCTAGCAAGTACTATATCTATTCCTACTATAGATTAACCTACTATATAGCCGCTTTCTCGCTAACCCTCTAGGCCTACGTAATTTACTTAATTTCCTTAATAACCTTAAGCCATAGGGAGTACTATTAGAGCTCGTTCTACTAGCTAGCCCACTACCTACTACCCTATTTAGAATCTAGCGCTACTATAGAAGGATTACCTTTAAGCCCCTTAGTCTATTTACGCTAAAGGGCCTATATGGACTTTATTGCACGGTATATACAATATACAGGCGGCTGCTTAGGCGGAAGCTTAAGCTTAAGCTTAGACTTAAGCCCTTACTATAGCTGCGGCTGCGGCTATAGCTATAGCGGCGCTAGTAAAGGGGAAGTTATAGCGCTTACCTAGGCTAACGTATACTAGCTTAATCCCGCAATAGATAAAGGCGCTAGTGCCGTTAGTAAATATATTATTAGTAGCCGTGCTAAAGGGACCTTAAGCTAAAAGGTAAGGCTATTAAATATAAGCAATTAAAGCTATAAAGACTGCGCCTACTAGGACTTAGCTATACGGTTAAATAACCCCTATAGCTTACGTGCTCTCTAGTTATTCTTATATACTCTTTAGTTATTCTAAGTGTCTATAGTCTTTAGGCAGTCTATAATAGCTAGTATAGTCTAGTAAAGTATTAATAGCTAGCTAGGGCCTTCTTCCTCCTACTATAGGTAGGTTTCGACCTTCTATATAAAGGGTAGATAGGCTTTATACTAAAAGATAGGGTAATTCTATATAGGGCTGCTTAGGAACATCTCGCGGAGGATTACTAAGTCCTATAGGATAACCTCCTAGAGGTAAAATAAGAGGTTTATAGCGCCTATAGCTATAAGGTCGTTAATCTAGCTAACCTAAGGGCTAAACTAACCTTTCTAGACGTCTAGATCTAGCTAGATTGTCAATAATAGTACATTAGGGGGGGCGACGCTTGCCCTATAAATCTTAAAGCAGCCCATCTGCGGCGTATAGCCGGCCATTATCCGCATAAACTCCTATGGTAGTAAGTTTAAGTAGCAGCTAACTATTTACTCCTAGTTTTACCTGCTAGCGCGTCTAATCTAGTCCTTACTAACCCCTTTTAGCTCTGCTGTTTTAGCGCTAGCGCTTTATTTAATATAGGTTTTCTTTTATAAGAAGACGCTGACGTATTAAAACGCCTTAGTAACCTACTCCCGCTGCGAGTTATATAAGAAGGCCGCCTTATAGTCCCTAGCGCTGCTCTTAATTAGGCGGATATTATACTATACTAACCGCTTACTAAAGTCTAGGAATAGCTTGTTACTAAGGTCCTAGTAATATAGGAGGTAAAAAGCTAGCCCGCTAAGCATGCAGATAAGCAGCTTTTTATTACGTAGAGCCCTAATAGTCTTAAGGCGGCTGTACTAGTTCTACTTATTAGCGTATGTAGTAAATATTAGGGGTATATAGCGGGTAGGGCCTTCCCCCTTAAACTTAAAGGTAAATAAGTCTAAGATCTTAGCGGAGCGCCTATCGCCGCCGTGGGTAAGCATATAGTGGCCTAGTAGGATATCTATAAGCGTGCGGAGGTAGTATTCTAGCGAGGAGTTTCCGCGGGCCTATAGCTGGCGGTAGACGTTCTTAAACTTATCCTTTATATATCCGTTAAGCAGCGTATCCTTACCCTTATCTATAAACTACTACTTTTCCTACTACACGTCCCTCCGTTATAGAATCTTAAGGTACTCCCTAATATTATCCTTCTATAGGGACTAGTGGCTATTTATCCTTATAGCCTTCTGCGCCTAGTAAAGGTTTATTAGGGCTGTAATATAGCCGTAAACTAAGCGCTAAGAGAGCCGCGTCTTGTCCTAGGGTACGTTATTACTAGCCTTACGGCTTTTTGCTTTTAGTAGCCGGCCTATAACCTCCTTAATAAGGAAAAGAAGTAGCTTCTCCTTTATAACGGTATTAGTATTATAGTACTACTTCTTTTTATAAAAGGCCTAAGAAGATACGCGTTAGCTATAAGTATATTACTCTATAAAGCATCTAGCTACCTATCTTAAACTCCTTTTACTTCGGCTTATAATTTAGAGATATATTTTTAGGCCTCTCGGTACACATAAGGGCGAGGATACTCTACGCGTTAGCGCGTAGTTTAGTATTATTTGCGACGTTAATCTTTACGCGACTAATTAACGCTATTTTTAAGATAGGACGCTGCTAGAGAAGCTATACCCTAGGGGGGTTCCTATTTTATATATATATATAGATAGAGACTAGGGAAGAGAAGTAGAGAAAGTATATTTACTAGCCGTTTAGCGAGCGGATAAGTAACCTTACCGTATAGGGTAAATATATAGGCGTACGGCTAGGCCAATAGGCTAATAGTACGCGTGTATTAGCGGCTTAATTAGTAGGGGTAAAGACATTTAAAGATGTCTACGGTTTGGCTATAGGCTTAGCCGTAAATATCCGCAAATGTTAATAGGGGTTATATATGTTACGTACGGCTTAGTAACTAATTAGGCGCTTAGCTAAGCTGTAAACACTAATAGTATATCCACAGTTCGATTTATATAGCTAAATTAGCCGCTAAGTTAGATTTTATAGGCGAAGAGGCCCGTGCGCTTAGTGGTATATAGATATTACCCTATGTCTACGGTTAATCTATAATCGCTAGCGATACTACGCTCTTAATACCCATTAAGCGCTATACGTAGAGCTAGCTAAGAGCTCTCTACTTATACTAAAATAGTAAGAATTGGCTATAGGTTAATAAAGATATTTATATTTTAAGTCGGGCGCTACTATTATATAAGCACCCTACTAAACTTATACCGTACTAAAATAAGCCCCTAAAGGGCTATAGATAAAGGTTTTAATAGAAAACTCCTTAGTATTTTAGAGATATATACTATTTAATAGCTTTTCTACCTACTTAAAGCCGTTTACAAAGCTAATTTAGCGAGTACTACATCTACTTTTACTATAGATTAACCTACTATATAGCCGCTTCCTCGCTAACCCTCTAGGCCTACACAACCTACTTAATCTCCTTAATAACCTCAAGCCGTAGGGAGTACTATTAGAGCTTATTCTACTAGCTAGCCCGCCACCTACTACCCTATTTAGAATCTAGCGCTGCTATAAAAGGATTACCTTTAAGCCCCTTAGTCCACTCGCGCTAAAGGGCCTATATGGACTTTACTATGCGGCATATACAATATATAGGCGGCTACTTAGGCGGGAGCTTAAGCTTAAGCTTAGACTTAGGCCCTTACTACGGCTATAGCTATAGCTATAGCTACAGCGGCGCTAGTAAAGGAGAAGCTATAGCGCTTACCTAGGCTAACGCATACTAGCTTAATCCCGCAATAAATAGAGGCGCTAGTGCCGTTAGTAGATATACTATTAGTAGCTATACTAAAGGGACCTTAAGCTAAAAGGTAAGGCTACTAGATATAAGCAATTAAAGCTATAAAGACTGCGCCCACTAGGACTTAGCTATACGGTTAAATAACGCCTATAGCTTATATACTTTTTAGTTATTCTTATATACTCTCTAGTTATTCTAGGCGTCTATAGTCTTTAGGTAGTCCGTAATAGCTAGTATAGCCTAATAAAGTATTAATAGCTAGCTAGGGCCTTCTTCCTCCTACTATAGGTAGGTTTCGACCTTTCGTATAAAGGGTAGATAGGCCTTATACTAGAAGATAAGGTAGTTCTATATAGGGCTACTTAGGAACATCTTACGGAGGACTACTAAGTCCTATAAAATGACCTCCTAAAGGTAAAATAAGAGGTTTATAGCGCTTATAGCTATAAAGTCATTAATCTAGCCAACCTAAGGGCCGAACTAACCTTTTTAGACGTCTAGATCTAGCTAGATCGTCAACAGTAGTATATTAAGGGGGGCGACGCTTGCCCTATAAATCTTAAAGCAGCCTATCTACGGCATATAGCCGGCTATTATCTGTATAAACTCCCATAGTAGCAAGTTTAAGTAGTAGCTAACTATCTACTCCTAGTTTTACCTGCTAGCGCGTCTAATCTAGTCCTTACTAACCCCTTTTAGCTCTGCCATTTTAGCGCTAGCGCTTTATCTAATATAGGTTTTCTTCTGCGAGAAGACACCGATATACTAAAACGCCTTAGCAACCTACTTTCGCTACGAGTTATATAAAAAGGCCGCCTTATAGTCCCCAGCGCTACTCTTAATTAGGTGGATATTATACCACACTAACCACTTACTAAAGTTTAGGAATAGCTTATTGTTAAAGTCCTAGTAATATAGGAGGTAAAAAGCTAGCCCGCTAAGCATATAGATAAGCAGCTTCTTATTACGTAGAGCCCTAATAGTCTTAAGGCGGCCGTACTAGTTTTACTTACTAGCGCATATAGTAAATATTAGGGGCATATAGCGGGTAGGGCCTTCCCCTTTAAACTTAAAGGTAAATAAGTCTAAGATCTTAGCGGAGCGCCTATTACCGCCGTGGGTAAGTATATAGTAGCCTAGTAGGATATCTATAAGCGTACAGAGGTAGCATTCTAGTAAGGAGTCTCCGCGGGCCTATAGCTAGCGGTAAACGTTCTTAAACTTGTCCTCTATATATCCGTCAAGCAGTATATCCCTACCCTTATTCGCGAACTACTGCTTTTCCTACTATATATCCCTCCGTTATAGAATCTTAAGGTACTCCCTAATATTATTTTCCCGCAGGGACTAGTAGCTATTTATCCCTATAGCCTTCTACGCCTAGTAAAGGTCTATTAGGGCTATAATATAGCCGCGAACTAAGCGCTAGGAGAGCCGCGTCTTGTCCTAAGGTACGTCATTACTGGCCTTACGGCTTTTTGCTTTTAGTGGCCGGCCTATAACCTCCTTAATAAGGAAAAGAAGTAGCTTCTTCTTTATAATGGTATCGGTATTATAATACTACTTTTTCTTATAAAAGGCCTAGGAAGACGCGTATTAGCTATAAGTATACTACTCTATAAAGCATCTAGCTACCTACCTTAAACTCCTTCTACTTCGGCTTATAATTTAGAGACGTGTTTTTAGGCCTCTTAGTACGCGTAAGGGCAAGGATACTCTACGCGTTAGCGCATAGTTCGGCATTATTTACGACGTTAATCTCTACGCGATTAATTAACGCTATTTTTAAGATAGGACGCTGCTAGAGAAGCTGTGCCCTAGGGGGGTTCCTATTTTATATATATACACAGATAAAAACCGGGGAGGAGAGGTAGAGAAAGCATACCTACCGGCCGTTTAGCGAGCGGATAAGTGACTTTACCGCATAGGGTAAATATATAGGCGCACGGCTGGGCCAATAGGCCAATAGTACGCGTGCATCAGCGGCTTAATTAGTAGGGGTAAAGACATTTAAAGATGTCCACAGCTTGGCTACAGGCTCGGCCGTAGTTATCCGCGAATATTAATAGGGGTTATATATATTACGTACGGCTCAGCAACTAATCGGGCGCTCAGCCAAGCCGTAAACACCACTATATATAGATTGGAATATACAATGTATTTTATATCGCCTAGAGATTTTTACCAATCCTTTATAAACGACTATAATTAAGTGCAATCCCTATTTTCTATCAAATGTCATACCAAATGTTTGCTATTTAGTGTGTCATTCTAAAATTCTAACATACTACTTTTCTGTGATAAGTTAGTTAGAATGTAGACATCCTTTTTATTTTTTATTTTTTATCCATTATATTATACTGCGTACAATACTACGCGTGCAGCCTCTAGGCTATAGCGCTATAGTTCTATATACATAAATCCTTCCTAGGCAGTTTAATATACACTAATAGCTATATCCTAGTAGTTTATAAACCTCTAGACTAGGGGTTTACAGCTCCCTAGTAAAATACTAGGTTACTATAACTATTAGGTAGTAGGAAAACGAAATTCTAACGCCTATTCCTATCCTACCTATAATTTATTTCTATCCTTTTGCTTACTAATATATATCTTCTACTATTAGCTACCCTCTAGTAGCTATCCCTATCCTATCTATAAACGCTAGTAGTATATATAATAGGAACTGTGCAACCGACTAGGCTGCTGGTAGTAATAGTAGTGGTTATAGTTATAGTTGTTGGAATGGAGACGGTTTACCACGAAATCGTGCTATAAGGTCTTAAACTGTAAGTACTAGACCTAGTGGTTTCCGGCGAGGTCAAGGTCGAGGTCGAACCAGCTATAGGGGCGATAATGCTAGTACTAAGGCGTATGTACGTGGTTGTAGAGGGGATGCCGGGGGGAGGAGGTAGGTGGTTGGTAAGGCGATTGAGGTAATCGTGGTGATTTACGTTTCGGTGATGGCCGAGGTATGCGGCTTGGAAGCGGCTTCTGTGGTATCTGAGGTATCTGAGGTATTTGAGGTGTAGTAGGCGTAGGCGAAAGCGTAGGCGTAGACGTAAGTGGTACGCGAGGTGTTGTAGTATTTTGGGGTACGGGTAAGAGATAGTTATAGAAGTCGTCTTTACGCTCCTCCATTAATTCCTCGATAGAGTATTCTTTGTTGTTCTAGCTGCATACCCGCCTACCGCAGAAAGCGCACTTGGTAAGGTCTTCGTAGTCCCTACAGGCTTGATGGTAGAAGCTGGCGGTGGCGAGTTTTGTTGGGGAGAGATATTGATGGGGCTAGTTGGTGGACGAGCTTATACGGGAGGATATCGTTATAAAGCTAGGGGCTAGGGTTGATGGCGAAGGCGAGGGCGAGAGCGAGGACGGTGGCGAAGGCGAAGGCGAAGGTATTGGTGGAGGAGATGCAGCTGGGCATGGCGGGACCAGTGATATAGGGGGGCAAGAGTATGAAGGAGGCTGTAATAGCGGAGAGAATGGATTGAGGCCATCCGTAAAAGAGAAAGAATGCTGTAAAGAAGGCTGTAAAGGGGGCTGTAATAGCGGAGAGAAAGGACTCGGATCGTCCGTAAAAGAGGTCCGTTTCTTTTTCTTTCTTTCCCCTTCCTCCCTCTCTGCAGTCATCGCCCGTGTCTTTGGAGCCATCGGTTTTTGTTGAATACGGCCTTCAGTAACTATGAAACTATGGAAGCTACTCTATTTTGGACCCCTTTCCGCTAGACTATGTAGCCTAAATATAGCCCGGAGATTCTTCCCTGCGTTTGGTTATGTCGACCTGAATCGGACTTCCTTACCACCATCGTACTACTGTCTGACGACCTAGATCGTCTATACGAACTATGTCTCATCGAATGTCTCATCGAACGTCTCATTACCTGTTTCCATTAACTATGACCTACTAAATGACGTCGTCGTCATTCTATTTGTCACCTATCTGATGTATATAGAGAGCTTCTAGAGCCCTCTTTAATAGACAGAGTCATCATCCTTATTCTACGTTCAACAGGTTACAATGGGATTCCACCTTGGTTTGTAACTTGCTCATCTACCAGGATTGAGAATTTCTTTAGACGTACCGCAGATACTACCCAAAACCTCTTAACACTAGGATTGAGGGAGCCCCGTTGGGGAAGGAGCAATTATGGGATATGCTTTTCCTTCTGGAGTGCTTACGCTGCTAGACTACTGCTACTATTCATTCGCATGGCCTTCTTTAATATATATTAAATCCACCCTAGAAATAGAATATGTCTGTGGAATGCTTTAGCCGCGTCTTAGAAAGGCTAGAGAATTTTTTGCTAGCAATCCTTTCATCCCTAAAGGTATCCTTCTTAGCCATTTTTGGCTGCTCTTTCAGGAGAGCTACAACCCTGGCATGAATTATAGCATTTACCAAGATATTGATGGAACGCCTTTTCATTAGGCTGAAATGTCGAAGATACTGGCTAACAAGTTAGGAAACTGTAACTACTGAAAAGCTCTTAGATGATAAATTTTCAGCAGTCTGTCTGGTGCCTAGGCAGAGTTAGGTATGTATGTGGTAGTCTCAGAGCCAGAGCCCGACCTAATTCACATTCTGGCTGGCGAACATGGTGAGAATTTGTGCTCAGGCGGAACTTGGGAAACGATGAGCTGGCAGCCTCACATCTGGACTTCAGGCGAAAAGTTCTGAGGACTGCAGGCTGTCATTAGGTGATCGGTGAGCCTTCATGAGTACCCCATGTCGAAGTTTTCCGATTGGCAGCAACTCCGCGGCACGAGCTCGCAGTGCTGCATGAGCTGGCAGCGTATTGTTGCGTTGTGAGCCTTGCGGCTCAAATGCTCTCAGCTGAACATAAAGAAGCGGGAACAGCAGTGGGCCCGCAAAACCTTGCGGGGTAAATTGTACAGCCCAGAATAACAGCCTCAGTTCCGTCAAACAATTTCAGAAATACACACTGCCTTATAAGGGCATTATCTAGCCGCGGCTTTTTTTGGGTCGAAGTCGCTTGTTCTTGTCATGTCCTCAGATTGGATCTCCGACAGATTTCCGTCTTATTTCCTTGACGAACAGACTGTTTTAAAGTTTCTGAAGGAAAAATTCGGAGATAGTGGCACAAAAGATAGTGACTTTGACGTTCAGGTTGTGCGCCCGCTGTTTTCGTTATTTGCCTTGTATTGATGAGTTATTTTCCAGTTCGAGAACGATCATTACACATTCAGAGTACCACGAAAATTGGAAGAGGTGAGCCTCATCTTGATCGGCGGGGAAAAGATACGGGAGAGGCTAATGCATCAGCAGGGTGAAAGAACGGAACTGATTAGGTTACGAGCAGATGATGATAGCTATTGATTGCGTGATCGGAAATGTGCCTTGTAAGCTTGAGGCGCAGTTGGCTGGGATGTGAAATTCATGTAGGAAGCTTGGGGCGGGCGTTCGGTTACTTTGATGGAGGACGTGGCCAGTGCATGTGCAGTAAAGCACTGTTTACAACGCATGAACTCAGCCTTCCAAAGTGAGGGCAACGAAATTATGTCTCGTGCTCACCGCCTTGTGCTCTGTTCCGATTAGCAGCTTATGTGCGATATGTGGATCGCCATTGGGTTATTAGGCACACCGGAATTGAGGCTCAGCCACCACGACCAAGCTATGCCTTAGGTCGCTTCGATATTATCAACCTTTCAAAAGGGCTCATACGACCCTTTTGACATTAGCCATCCATCTTAGTTCATCCATTCCATGTTTCTCCTTAGCTGAAGGACCAAGTTGAATATGACTTCAATGCAACGCTTCAATAAATCTTTCTGGGACGCTGCACAATTCCCCAGAAACCTCCTCTTCCATGATACCTACGATGATTCTCTTAGGAGATATTCGAAAAGGCTATATGAAAACCAAGAACGACTGTTCTGCGAAGAAGCTGGAACCTCTGTGGATTTCTGGCAACGTGACGATCAGGCAACAGGTAGGCGATGTCCTCTAGCATACGCTCCATGGTTTTTCTGGAGAGGCAATAATAGTCAACAGTTTTCCGGCAAGAATCAGCATGCAATGATAGCGAAATGAAACTTCGACTAGGTGCCATCAATCGGCAAAAATTTAAAGATCCTCTCTGCAGGTTCATGTAAGTTACCAAGGTCCATGTGCAGGCGGTCATAATATTGGCAATCAGAAAGTGCTGATCGCAAGGATACGTAGTTTCATACATGCACCAAATTCACGTGCCAGGTTAAAAATCACCCGAGAGATGTTGACGTCAGCTCTTACTTACCATCAAGTAATGCCAGCATACCTAGATTTCATCTTTCCTTTTGGGGAGCAAGAATACCCTCAAGACTTCCATTTCGCTGGACTTCGGTCTGAGACCTGGCTAAACGAACTTGATTCTGCGCGAGCCATCCCGGAGTTAGGAAGATCTGGAAGAACTTTACAACTATGTTACAGTCTTAAATCCGTGGAATCGTCAAAGAGTGAGCGCAATTGTCCATGGTCTGTCAGACAAACAGCTATATATCACTCTTTCGATGTCGTAACCGGACGCACGGTATGGATGATAGTAAAAGGCAATCGGCTTATAAGTAGGCGGATTATCTCAGCCACACAGGAGCGCGAGCGCTCCGATTTGAGATCTTTTGGGTCTTGCAGTGAAGCATTTACAGCTTCCCTTGGATCGCATCTAATCTTCTGTGACTGGGCAGCAGACAATTGGCGGTGGTACATCAACTTTCTCGAAGAAGAGCTTCAACGAATCACGCGAAAGACACTACAAGCTAGGATTGGTAGACCGCAAGATCCTATTTGTCAGAAAATCGAGCGTTCCCAGACGACGCCAATAGTTAGGCGCCAGCCAACCATACTAAGTTTCCGTAAAATACCTCTGGAAAAGGTTCGACGCGTGATGTCACTAAAAGCAGACGGAGAGTCAAGAGAGGCTCCAATAGAACTTCAGCAAAATACCCCTATTACCCAATCTAAACAACCAGTTGATGGAGTAGCGACGGAGGATTTTTCTTTCAGCGAAATACAAGATGTCCAGCGTCTTGAGGAAAAGACAAATGACGCCTTTTCAGTGCTTAAAACGAATATCAAAATCCTCTCGAAGTTGAAGGACTATTATCAGTCAGTGGCTGCGCTAGAGGATTGGCCAACCGAGATTGAATTGAACTGCAAAAGGACGAGCGCTAATTTTGAGAGACGTGTTTCTAACATCATAGACGATCTACAAATGCAAGAGACCCGTCTAGAGACTTTGCTGCGCCTGCTTGATGATAGGAAGACACTAGTAAGTCCAGTGATGAGCCATATAGACTAAGGGCTGACCCCAGCTAGCTTTATAGCATTCTTGAGTACAGTAATATGGAAGCCAATAAACACCTCACACAGAAATCTCAGCAATCAGCGGATAAGATGGAGAGTATTACTGTGCAAATGCATAAGATTGCCGTCAAGACTGAGAAAGAAACTATATCAATGAGAATAATTACCCTGGTCACACTTTTCTTTCTCCCTGGAACGTTCATATCGGTAAGATTGGCTAAGAATTCAACTGAGAGATGAGCCTGGCTAAATCTCCAACTACGGCATTAGACATTAATGAGCACCGATATTATCAAATTTCAGCCTCAGAGATCATTCTCGATGGAAGCGCTGCGACTTTATCTGGCAATTTGCGTACCTGCTATGTTTATAACTTTCTTACTATCTTGGATTTATTATCGTATTGTTTGTCGTAAGGACAAGCAGAGTTGGGAGGATTCGAATATTAGATGTAAGGCGTGATGGTACCTGACGTTTAATGTGCCATCTCTGCGTGCATATTGTAGTCCTAGGGAACGGTAAGCCACATAATACGCGAGCAGAGAGCCATTGCTATTAGAGAATGAGCTCACTAGCTGCTAGAGAATGTCCAGATTATATTATCTTAGTAAGCGACTTGGACGGCAACCAAGATAGTAAATCTCGCTAGTACTTAACTAGTATAGCTTTATATAACCCCTATATTTAGGATTACTATCTTATTTGCCGTCTAAGGGCCTTTAGTGCGAAAATATAGGACGGTTGACTTATTAATAGAACGAGACGGTACTAAAGAGCAATATATCTCCACTAGTTAACTATTATTATTATTTATTAATTAATTAATGTCTAATTTAGATCTCTATTGTAACGGCGCTATCGCACATTACCTGCCAAATTCTGCCATATTCTGCCGACCTGCAATTGGCCCGCCCAAAGCTAGCGCCTTAGCGGCTTACCCTACATATTTGTTTACATCGGTCCTAGTAACCCCTTTTCCTTCTCTTTAGCTTAGTATCTTTATAATACAGCATTCGTTTAAGCTTCGGTTTAGAGGCATTTATTTAAGCCGTAATATTATACTAAGCTCTCCCTACCTTGCCTAGGAAGGCCTCAATAATATCTTACCCTAAAGAAACTTCGTCTGCAACGACGCATTAACGCGCTATACTTAGATACTAAACAACTCTACATTGCCTGGGAAGGCCTAGATAATATCCCACCTTATAAGCCAGATAGGACTAGACCTATACCCCTAAAATTAAAATTAAAGCGTACAATACCGACAAACCTTAGGAAGCTAATAATAGCACCTAAAGTAAGCTCATCTAAGAGAGCTGCCTTTACCTAAGAGGAACCTAAGATCTAATTAGGATTAGAAATTGAAGACAATAATAACGTTATAGACATACGCGAGCAGATTCGTGCCCTTATAGCCAGCTAGGAAGCCAATCATCTTAAAGCAAGAAATATATAAGAGACCCTATAAGAGATCCTAGAAAGCCTTACGGCCCTATAAAATAGCCCAGCTTCCCCTTCTTAAAGCCCTAGCCAACCTATTCACTCTACTAAATGCGATATACTAAGGAGTACGGATATAATAATAAAGTAATTAAAGTCCGTTAAGCTTCCTAACCCCCTACTACTATCTAATAGGATAGACCCTACCTTTAAGAATTAGAGGATTTAAGTACGAGGAAAGCTCCGCGTTAACTATAACTATTTCCTTTCTAAAGAAGCTAAAATGCTCTACCTCTTTAGTCGAACCACTAGGGACGCCTAACGGCACCTTTAAGCCAAGTTTAAGGACGACTCCCCTATCTAATTTATATCCGTTAACAAGATAATACGGCACCTAGCGGCTATTTATATTAACCCGAACAAAGTACAGAATACCCGTTATAACTATAATCGCCTAATAATAAAACCGAACTAACCCTTTACCGAATTCTAGACTTAATTCCTATACCTTATAGGAGAAGGCCAGGTTCCCCTTAAGAACTACTAAATAGACCTATACAATAAGCTAATAATCCAGCTATAAGAAAAGATCGCTATAACCTTAGATAACCTACTAACCTATAAAAAACTTGCAGCTTATTACCTATTATTAGACTTAGAACTAAAGCGGATTAATACCTACCCTAATTAGCAGAAGCGACTCCATAATAATTAGAACTCGCCAGCTATACCTATAAAAGCTAGAGTAGGAAAATAAGTTATAACTACTTTTTTACTAAAGGCGGTTATAACTACATACTAGTAAGCCTCGCCCGATTAGTTACGTACCACGCCATTAACTAGTATTCGCCGTAATACTCTAATTAACCCTGTCTTAGCTATGTGCTTTAACTATAATAAATAAGGTTACTTTACCTTATCCTACCCGGAGCTAAAAGATATAGGCAATATTAAGGAGATAGAGGAAGGAGAAATATTAAATAAGTTAGGAAAAGAGGAACCCTAGGGAAAGACTCCCCCCTAGGGTACCCTATCAATCTTAAAAAGATTAATCTTAGTTAGTTAATAGGTAGAAAGCATTTTACGTTTCTATATATAGTATCTTAAAATAGATATAGAGTTAATATAACCGCCCTTATTAACACTAAAGCAAATAGCTTCGCCTTTATAAATGCTGCCTATATAAATAATGTTACCAAGTTTCTAAATATAGAAGCTATCTAACTAGAGAAGCCTATCTAGGTAAAAGGCTATAACGGCCAAGCTGGTTAGCCTATTACCTACATCTTAAAGTTATATATCGCTCTTAATAGATAACGCTAATACGGCATCCCCTTTTGTATCCTAAACCTAGGGTCTTATAATATAATCCTTAGACGAAAATAGATGTCCTATTTTAATATCTAGTTAAACGTGCAATAAAGACGGTTTATCTAGCCAGAGGATAGACCGAAGTTACCCTCCTTTATTAGGGAGATCCAAACTAACCGCAAGACACTAGCCGTAAGGGCTAACCCTACCTACTAGTAGGATATCCGGGCCCGTAACCTAGCCTTTACCTAAAAAAACGCCTGCTATAAAGCTAGAAAGAACTCTATACTAATAAAGATACTTTCCTAAAGCGCTACGTTTAAAGAGGACTCTATATATAGAAGCGGGATAGATAGTAATATAGACGACGTCTAAATTACACAGATTTAACCGGTATAGAAAAGAACGTATTAATAGGATATAAGGGATAACCTCTAAAAGATACAATAGGAGCTAAAAGGGGTAATAATAACGCTAGTACCCTAGAAGTCCCTAAAGTCACATACGCCCCTATTATTAGGCAACCCCCCTACTATAGACATCGCTATAATTAGTGCTATAGCGTTCCACTTTAATATATACCGGAAGGATAATAAGGTCTTTACAATAAGCCTATATAAAATTAACCGAATTATTAATAATAGAGAGGAAAGGCTAGCTAAGGAAACTAATAAGGAACTAGTTAAACGCCTCCTTTCTACCATTTATATAAACTACAAGGATATATTTTCAAAGGTGGCCTTAGATAAGTTACCCCTCTACTAGATATACAATTATAAGATTTAATTAAAAGCCAATAACTCGCTAGGCTATAGCCCCCTCTACTATTAATTAACGGATAAGCTAAAAGTAATAAAGTAGTATTTAATTAATAACCTGGATAAAGGGTTTATCGAGCTAAGTTAAGCCCCTTTTACTTCCCCTATCCTATTTATAAAAAAGCCTAATAAAGGCCTTTGTTTTTATATCGACTATTAAAAGCTAAACGCTATTACTTAAAAGGACCGGTATCCTATTCCTTTAATTAACGAGACCCTTATACGTCTAAGCTAGGTAAAGATCTTTATTAAACTTAATATCTACTAAGCTTTCTACTAAATTAAGATAGACCCTATATCTAAAGATTTAATAATATTCCGTACCTATTATCGTTCCTATAAATATAAAGTTCTTCCCTTTAGACTAATAAACGGACTAGCTACGTACTAAAGGTATATAAATAACATTCTTTTTAATTACCTTAATAAATTCTGCACGGCATACCTAGATAATATTCTTATATACTTAGACGACGAACTTAAGCATTAAGTTTATATTAAGAAGGTCCTAGAGAGACTATAGAACGTAGGCTTATAAGTTAATATTAAGAAATACGAGTTTAAGGTAAAACGTATAAAATACCTTGGGTTTATTATAACTATAAAAGGAATTAAGGTTAACCCTAAAAAGGTAGAGACAATCTATAACTAAAAGCCCCCTTATATAGTAAAAGGAATTTAGTCCTTCCTTAGCTTCTATAACTTCTACCGCTAGTTTATCTATAACTACGGAATTGCGGCAAAACCTCTTATATAACTAACTAGGAAGGATACGCCTTTTATCTTTAATAATAGCTATATAGAAGCCTTTAAAGAGATAAAGAATCGGCTCATTTCTTTCCTAATCCTTTATCACTATAACCTAGACCTTAAATTAATACTAGAAACAGACGCCTCTAATAGGGTCGTAGCAGGAATCCTATTATAGTTATATCCAGACAGCAAATAGTACCCTATAGCTTTTTTCTTAAAGATAATAGACCCGGCTAAGTATAACTACAAAGTACATAATAAAAAAATGCTAGCTATTATTTAATTACTCTTCTAATAGCGCGTAGAGCTTAAAGGTACGAATTCCCGGATTAAGATATATATAGATTATAAAGCCCTAGAGTACTTTATAACTATAAAGCAGCTTACTAGACAATAAGCCTAGTAGGCTAAAATACTCTCCTAATTCTTTTTTACGATTATATATTATTCTAGTAAGCAAAACTCTAAGGCTAATACCTTAACCTAAAGAGAATAAGATATAGGACCTTAGGATAAGCTAAAGACCCAATATTAGACGCGCGCCCTCCTCTATTCAGAACAGCTCGACCTACGGATCCTTAAGGAGCTAGACTCCTAATAAAACGAGCTAGTACTAATAGAGGAGTCCTTAGATAAGCTAATAGGGCTAATTAACCGCCTCCTAACTATAAACCACACGGCTAACGCCTTAAGGGCCCTCCGCGAATAAGCCGTAAAAGGAGACCCTAATTTTAAGATAGAGGAAGGATTGCTCCTATACTAGGAGCGGCTTATAGTCCCTAATGTTAACAATCTATAGACTAAACTAATCCGCGAAGCTTATTACTAAGTCTCTACGGCATACCCTAGCAAGAACAAGACCCGTAAAATTATTAACTGCCGCTACTACTAGCCGAGAATAGTTGTGGATATTAATTAATATATACAGAACTGCGAAGACTGCTAGAGAGCTATAATCCCACGGGATAAGACCCTAGGACTACTTAAGCCACTCCTAATACTAGAGCGCCCTTAGCAGTATATCTTTATAGACTTCTATAAACTACCTAGGGACCGTAACGGATACGATATAGTTATAGTTATAGTTAACCGCTTTAGTAAACGCCTGTTTTTAATTCTATGTTATAAGAATATTAATGCCAAAAAGGCAGCCTAGCTATATATCTATTACGTCTACCAAATCTACGGACTATTAGATACTATTATGTCTAATTATAGGCTATAGTTTATATCGGCCTTCTGGAATAAGTTTACCCGGATCTTAGGCATTAAGCTAAAGCTTTCTACAGCTTATTACCCCTAGATAGATAGTTAGACAGAGATTATAAATTAGTACCTAGACCGAAGGCTTAGGCCCTTTATTAACTATTTCTAGGACAACTAGTCTAAACTACTACCCTTAATAGACTATGCGCAAGCAACCTTACCCCACGACTCCATAGGGTTTGCCCCGATTTAGCTGGAAATGGGATACTTACCCCATATAAGCTTTAACTAGAAAAGGCTAGAAGAACCCCGACTATATAAAAGAAGCTATCTTATACTAAGGCCCAATAGTACGCCAAACAATTGGAGGAGGCTTAGACGGTAGCCTATAAGAACCTAAAAAAAGCTTAAAAGTTAATAGAACAGCAGGCGAATAAACACCGTCAAGAGCCCAATTTTACCCTTGGCGATATAGTCTGGGTTATAATAAGGAATTAGAAGACCGAACAACCCAGCCGTAAACTAGATTACTAGATAGTAGGACTATATAAGGTTCTTAAAAAGATAGGCAACTTATATAAGATAAAGCTCCTAAATTTAATTAGGGTTTACCCTATTTTCTTACTAGATAAGTTACGGAAAGCTACAAACAACCTATTACCTAGATAAAAGAATAAGCCTCCCCTACTAGTTTAAGTAAATGGTGATAGTAAATAGGAGGTTAATAAAATACTAGCCTGTAAGATAGTATAGGGAACGCTAAAATACCATATCTAATAGAAGGGCTATAATCCTAACCTAACCTAGTACCCTATATAGAACTTTATAGGCTACCCCTAGAAGCTTAAAGAATTCTATAACTAATACCCTAATACGCCTAGACCCCTAAAGTACCTAGATAAATGGATAGAATGCTAGTATAATAAAGACGATAAGTTACTAGAAGAATATAGGGACAAAAACGCCCCAAAGCCCTAATACAGCTATTTGCCAAATTCTGCCATATTCTACCGTTTTCTGCCAGTACTATAAAATATCAGATATCCAGAAACTTTAACCGCCGGTTAAAGTTGTCTAATTAGTCAGATCCGTGCCAAGACTTTTAGCGGCTACTCTTTTTAGCCTAGTGCTTCCACTTAGCCTATAATTACCCTTTATACTTAGTCTGGACGTACTTATATCCCCTTTATCTCCTTATCTTATATTTTATAATCCCATATTTATAAGCCTAGTACTACCCTATTTCTAACTAAGCCTAAGAGCAGGCTTTCTTTAA
>Ga0307515_10007945_pt1 | contig 20829 bp, 18 predicted proteins | sample 17_EM_MG_FD_194513 | JGI IMG/M metagenome (GOLD analysis project Ga0307515, IMG submission 194513) | Populus trichocarpa ectomycorrhiza microbial communities from riparian zone in the Pacific Northwest, United States - 17_EM | ecosystem: Host-associated > Plants > Roots > Unclassified | place...
CGCACACGCGCCGATCAGACCCCGACCCGACCCGCGGATGCCCTCGCCGACCGCGCCCCGACCCGATCGCCGAGCCGTCCTGCGAAGCGTCCCGCGACGCGACCGCCGGGCACGCCGGTGGCCGCCCCGCTCACCGCGGCGCAGCGTGGCTGGCGCGGCTGGCTCCGGGCGCTGCCGCCGGCCCGTACCTGGCTCGCCCGGCTGCACCTACCGTGGCGCGCCGAGCGAGCCGGCGCGGCGCCGGGTGCATCCGCCGCGGCGATCGATCCGATGTTGCCGGCGCCGGCGCAGATCGTCGCGGTCCAGCACCCCAGCGTCGGGCTGCCGGAGCGGCCATACGACCTGGTGCTGCTCGTCGCCGTGCTCGCCCTGCTCGGCATCGGCACGATCGAGATCTACTCCGCGACCGCCGCCGAGGGCCTCACCCGGTTCCACGACTCGGCGTACTTCCTCGAGCGCCAGGTCGGCTTCCTCGCGATCGGCGGGTTCGCGATGTGGCTGGGCGCGCGCATCGACTATCGCCGGCTCAAGTACTGGACCTACCCGCTGCTGTTCGGCTCGCTGATCCTGCTCGCCGCGACGCTGGCGACCCCGGCGCTCAACGGCGCCCGCCGCTGGATCCCGTTCGGCCCGCTGACGTTCCAGCCGGTCGAGATCGCCAAGCTCGCGCTGGTGACCTACCTGGCCTACTCGCTCGGCCGCAAGGCCGATCAGGTCAAGACGTTCACCATCGGCTTCGTCCCCCACGTCGTGGTGTGCGGCATGATGATGGTGGTGCTGCTCAAGCAGCCCGACCTGGGCTCGTCGGTGGTGCTCGGCGCCACCACGCTCGGCATGCTGTTCATGGCCGGCGCACGGATCTCGTACATCCTGCTCGCGGTGCTCGCGGCGGCGCCGGTCGCCTACCACATGGTGGTCGGCACGTCGTGGCGGCTGCAGCGCGTGCTGGCCTACTTCAACCCCGAGGCCTACGCCACGGGCAACGGTTACCAGTTCATGCAGGCGCGCCTGGCGATGGGCTCGGGCGGGCTGACCGGCACCGGCCTCGGCGGCGGCCACCAGACGCTCGGCTACACGCCCGAGGCCCACTCCGACTTCATCCTGGCGCCGATCGGCGAGGAGCTGGGCTGGCTCGGCGTGGCGCTGGTGCTGGCGCTGTTCGGCGTCCTGGTGTGGCGCGGGATCCGCGCCGCGCTCGGCGCGCGCGACGTGTTCGGCGGCTACCTCGCGTTCGGCATCACGCTCCTGTTCGGCGTCCAGGCGCTGTTCAACGTCGGCGTCGTGCTCGGCATCGTGCCCAACAAGGGCATCACACTGCCGCTGGTCAGCTGCGGCGGCAGCTCCCTGGTGATCACCATGTTCCTCGTCGGTCTGCTGTTCAACGTCGGCCGCCGCCCCGAGCGCCGCGCCCGCGAGCAGCCGTCCCGCGAGCAGGCGCGCCGGCGGCGCATGCGCGTCCGCATCGTCGCCTGACCGCTCCCCGCATGACGCGTCGCTCGACGGGAATCGTCGCACCGCTCCGGGCGTTGCAGCGCCATGACCGAGCACGCCGCGATCTCCGAGCTGCTGCCCGCGCGCGAGCGCCCCGCGCGCCAGCAGGCCACCGCCCGGCCGCCGGTGCCATCGCGCGCGGCGTCCTGTGGTACTAGCGTGGCGATGCGGCTGTTGATCGCCGGCGGTGGCACCGGGGGACACCTGTTCCCCGGCGTCGCGATCGCCGAGGAGCTGCGCGCGCGCCATCCCGGCGCCGAGGTCCGCTTCGTCGGTACCCGGCGCGGCATCGAGGCCCGCGTGCTGCCCGAGCTGGGCTGGGAGCTGTCGCTGATCGAGGTGTCCGGGCTCAAGACCGTCGGCGCGGCCGGCACGCTGCGCGGGCTGGCGCGGCTGCCCCGCGCGCTGTGGCAGGCGCGGCGGATCGTCCGCGAGTTCCGCCCGGATGCCGTGATCGGCGTCGGCGGCTACGCCTCGGGCCCGGTCGTGCTGATGGCCCGGCTCGCCGGCGTCCCGACGGCGATCTGCGAGCAGAACTCGATCCCGGGGCTCACCAACAAGATCCTCGGCCGCGTGGTGCGCGCCGTGTTCGTGTCGTTCGAGGGCAGCCGCCGGTTCTTCCGGCCGAGGAAGACGGTGGTGAGCGGCAACCCGGTGCGCCGCACGCTGGTCGCCGGGCTGCTCGACGGGACCGACCCGCCGTCGAACCTCCCGGCGGCAGAGGCCGGCGCGCCGGTGCACGTCCTGGTCAGCGGCGGCTCGCTCGGCGCGGTCGCGGTCAACCCGATCGCGGCCGACGCGCTGATCGCGATCGCCCGCACGACCCCGATCTCGATCGTCCATCAGACCGGCGAGAAGGGCCTCGACGACACCGTCCAGCGCTACGCCGCTGCGGGCGTCGCCGCCGAGTGCCACGCGTTCATCAAGGACATGGCCGCGGCGTACCAGCGCGCCGACGTGATCATCGGCCGCGCCGGCGCGACCACGGTCGCCGAGCTGGCGATCACCGGCAAGCCCGCCGTGTTCATCCCCTATCCGTTCGCCGCCGACAACCACCAGGAGCTCAACGCCCGCGAGCTGGTCGATGCCGGCGCCGCGCTGATGTTCCGGCAAGCCGAGCTCACGTCCGACACGCTCGCCGAGGCGTTGCGCCCGCTCATCGCCGACCCGGCTCGCCGCGCCGAGATGGGCGCCCGGATGAAGGCGCGCGCGCGCCCGGGCGCCGCGGCCACCGTGATCGACTGGTGCGAATCGCAACAGCCCGCCCCCAGCTGACCGCGCTCAGGTGTTCTTCCAGACCTGCGACCGCGCGCGGCTGCTCATTGCTCGGCCGCAGCCTTCACGACGAGGTCATCGAATGAGGCAACAAGCTCGGGTGCATTTGCGGACAGGTAGGCGCGGCACACATCAACATCCAGCCCGGTCTTGACCAGGCCCGCGATGTCGGCACGGTCTTGCAGCCGTGACGCCTTGATCTTCATGTAGACGAGCCGTGCGACGTCGATGAACGTCCCCGGCACCGCGACAAGCGCTGCGGCGAGGTGATCTTCCCCGGGCCGAGGCGAGAGGTAGTCGATGGCGACGCCATTCACCGCGATCGGGATCGCCGGGTTCATCGTCACGAGCCCACCTGCATGGTGGCTGAAGGCCTCGTCTCCTACGAGAAAATCAACGTCCTTCGTGGCACGCGGATAGCCATTGGCGCCCACCGCAAGCCCGCCGATCACGACGTGGCGGACGCCGGCTCGCGCGAGCGCCTCCGACGCAGCCTTCCAGGCGTCGAGCACCTTCGAAGAAACAACGTCGACGAGAAGGTTCGGATCTGGCTTCATCATGCGCTCCGGGCGTCGCCCCCACATCGATAGGTGCCCTCGAGATAGCATGCGTCGAGTATGGCACGTCGTCGCGGCGGCCAATTGCGGTGATCGAGGCGCGGGAGTCTGGTAGAAACGCTCGACGGTGGCGGCATGTTTCGACCGTCCGGCGCGTTCTCGAGACGAGGCTTCGATGTTTCGCAAACAAGACACCAAGATCCACTTCGTCGGCATCGGCGGCATGGGGATGTGCGGGATCGCCGAGGTCCTGGCCAACATGGGGTACCGGGTCACCGGGTCGGACATGAACGACACCGAGATCACCCGCCACCTGACGCAGATCGGCTGCGCGGTCCACCAGGGCCACCACGCGTCGCACATCGGCGACGCCGATGTCGTGGTCGTGTCGAGCGCGATCAAGGGTTACAACCCCGAGGTCGAGGCCGCGCGCGCCCGCCAGATCCCGGTGATCCCGCGGGCCGAGATGCTCGGCGAGCTGATGCGGATGAAGTACGGCATCGCGATCGCCGGCGCGCACGGCAAGACCACGACGACCACGATGATCCACACCGTGCTGATGGCCGCCGGGCTCGACCCGACGGCGGTGATCGGCGGCCGGGTCAACTCGCTGGGCCTGGCCAACGCGCGCTGGGGCAAGAGCGATTATCTGGTGGCCGAGGCCGACGAGAGCGACGGCTCGTTCCTGACCTTGACCCCGACCGTGGCGGTGGTCACCAACGTCGACGCCGAGCACCTCGACCACTACGGCACGTTCGACAACGTCAAGAAGGCGTTCACCGACTTCTGCAACCGCGTGCCGTTCTTCGGGATGAGCGCGCTGTGCCTCGACAACGCGGGCGTGGCGGCGATCCTGCCCCTGCTGACCAAGCGCTACACCACGTTCGGGATCGCGTCGCAGGCGATCTACCGGGCGCGCAACATCCGCCACGACGGCATGATCACGCGATTCGTGGCGTGGCGCCGCGCCGACGAGCTCGGCGAGGTCGCGCTGCCGATGCCCGGCGCGCACAACGTGCTGAACGCGCTCGCGGTGCTCGCGGTCGCCGACTTCCTGGCGATCCCGTTCGCGACCTACGCCAAGGCGATGTCGCAGTTCGAGGGCGTGGCGCGGCGGTTCACGGTGCGCGGCGAGGTCGGCGGCGTCACCGTGGTCGACGATTTCGGGCACCACCCCGCCGAGGTCACCGCGACGCTGGCGGGCGCCCGGGCCGCGTTCAGCGGCCGCCGCGTGGTCGCCGCGTTCCAGCCCCACCGCTTCACCCGGACGCGCGATCAGCTGGGCGAGTTCGCCCGGGCGTTCCACGACGCCGATCAAGTGGCGGTCTGCGACATCTTTGCAGCCGGCGAGAAGCCGATCGAGGGCGTGACGAGCGAGGTGCTGGTCCGGCTCGCGCGCGAGGCCGGCCATCCGGGCATCACCTACGTGCCGCGCCGCGAGGATCTCGCGGCCTGGCTCGATGCGCAGGCCGAGCCGGGTGACCTGGTGATCACGCTCGGCGCCGGCAACATCCAGCTGGTGTGCAACGAGGTGATCGGTCTGCTCGAGAAGCGGTTCGGCACCGCGACCCGCAAGAATCTGGTGAAGATCGACGAGTCCAGCGCGACGGTGGCGCGATGATCGCCGCGCCGGGCCGACGGGAATCATCGCCGCGCCGGGCACGTTGAGAAGTTGATGTACCGCCCGGCCGGGGTCTATCGTGGAGCGGTGTCGCGCGTACCGGACATCGACGGAGCCCACCACGTTGAGCTGATCGGCGACGAGGAGCTGGGCGACGGCGATTCATCCGCGGTCGACAACCCGAGGTCGCAGCTTCTGCCCGATGACCGGCGCGCGCTGCGCGAGCTGCTCGGTGACGGCGCGCGGTTCGACGAGCCGATGCGCCGGCACACCACGCTCAAGATCGGCGGCCCGGCCGACGCATTCGCCCAGCCCGCGACCGCGGCCGAGCTCGCCGAGCTGGCGCGGTGGTGCGCCCCGCGCGGGCTGCCGATCACGGTGGTCGGCGGCGGCTCGAACCTGATCGTGCGCGATGCGGGGGTCCGCGGCGTGGTGCTCGGAACCGGCCGGCTGCGCGGCCTCGCGCTGGTCGGCCCGACGGCGATCCGGGTCGAGGCCGGGGTGTCGACCGGCAAGGTCCTGTCGCTGGCCCTCAAGCATGATCTCGGCGGGATCGAGTTCCTCGGCGGCGTGCCGGGCTCGGTCGGCGGCGGCATGATCATGAACGCCGGCACCTACCTCGGCGAGTTCAAGGACGTCACGGCCTGGGTCGACACGGTGCGGCTCGGCGACGGCCAGCTCATCCGGCGCGACAACGCGGCGTGCGGATTTCGCTACCGCGGCAGCGATCTGCCGGCGACCGAGGTCGTGGTCGCCGCCGAGCTCGCGCTGCGGCCGCGGCCGCGCGCCGAGATCCAGGCCGACGTGGCGGCGCTGCGCAAGCGGCGCGCCGAGCGCGAGCCGAAGAAGGTCGCGAGCAACGGCTCGACGTTCAAGAACCCGCCCGGTGAGTTCGCCGGCCGGCTGATCGAGGCCGCGGGGTGCAAGGGCTGGCGCGAGGGCGACGCGGTGTGCTCGCCGGTCCACGCCAACTGGCTGGTCAACACCGGCCGCGCCACCGCCGCCGAGCTGACCCGGCTGATCGCGCGGGTGCGCGCCGAGGTCGAGCGGGTCCACGGCATCGGCCTCGAGCTCGAGGTCAAGATCATCGGAGAGGACCGAGGAGAGGACCGAGGAGAGGACTGAGATGACCACGCAACATCGCTTTGCAGGTCGCCGTGTCGCCGTCGTGATGGGGGGGCTGTCGGCCGAGCGCGAGGTGTCGCTCGACACCGGCGCCGGCGTGCTCGCCGCGCTGCTGGAGCACGGCTGGGACGCCGTCGCGATCGACTGGAAGCCCGGCGCGAGCCTGGCGCGGCTGCTCGAGGCCTCGGGCGCCGCGGTGGTATGGAACGCGCTGCACGGCACGTGGGGCGAGGACGGCGCGGTCCAGGGCCTGTGCGCGTGCCTGCAGCTGCCGTGCACCGGGTCGGGGATCCTGGCCAGCGCGCTGGCGATGGACAAGGTGATGTCCAAGCGGATCTTCGAGAGCAACGGCCTGCCGACGCCGCGCTGGCGCCTGTTGCCGCACGAGGCCGGCCCCGGCGACGCCGCCGCGCTCGACGGCTGGCCGCTGCCGTGCGTGGTCAAGCCGGCCAACGAGGGCAGCTCGGTCGGGGTCAGCATCATCGATGCGCCCGATCAGCTCGCCGCCGCGCTCGTCACCGCCCGCGGGTTTCACGGCCCGGTGATCGTCGAGGACTACATCGCCGGCACCGAGGTGTTCGTCGGCATCCTCAACGATCGCGTGCTCGGCTCGGTCGAGGTCCGACCGGCGACCCGGTTCTACGACTACGAGGCCAAGTACAAGCGCAGCGACACGCGCTACCTGATCCCGCCGGAGCTGCCCGCGGAGGTCGTCGCGCGATCGCAGGACCTCGCGCTCGCGGCCTACCGCGCGCTCGGCTGCACCGGCCACGCCCGGCCCGACCTGCGGATCTCGACCGCCGGCGAGCCGTTCGTGCTCGAGGTCAACACCCTGCCGGGGATGACCAAGACCAGCCTCCTGCCCAAGATCGCCAGGAACGTCGGCATGGACTACCCGACGTTGTGCGAGCACATCCTGGAGACCGCGACGCTGATCTGATCGGGCGCCGGGCGGCGGCTACTTCTTGCAGGCCATCTCGTAGACCTTCGTCCAGGTCTTGCCCTTGTCCATCGAGAACTCGCCCCACAGCTTCACGCCGGCCTTGGCGTCGGTCATGTCCTCGTGATCGCGGAACATCGCGTCGCCCATCGCCGAGTGCGCGGCGAGCTCCCAGTCGACCTTGCCGTCCTTGAGGCCTGCCGACTCGCCGTTGCTCCAGCCGCCGCCGGTCTCGACCATCACGCGCTTGAACTTCTTCGAGCCCGGATCGACCGTGGTGTAGGACTCGAAGCTGAACGGCTCCTTGCCCATCTTCGACTCGAAGCTGCCGTGGACCCACCAGCCGCCCATCTCGAGCTTGAACTTCATCGTGCCGGTCAGGTCCGACATCTTCATGGTGTGGTCCATGCCCTGGCCCTTGCAGTGCCAGGTGCCGGTGGTCATCTTCGCCATCTCGGCGAGCTCCGCCGGCGGCTTCATCTCGGGCATCCCGCCCGCCTTGGCGTCGGCGGCCTTCGGCTCGGGCGCCTTGGCTTCGGCCTTGGGCTGCGCCACCGCGACGCCGGTCAGGCCGGCCAGACCGACGACAACGACCGCCATCTTCGAGAACGTGTTCATCTGCATGCTCCTGGTTGAAAAACGCGCGGACTATACTCAACGGCGACTTCAGGGCATCCGCCGATGGCGGGTTCCGTTGCGACGGACGCGCTGCTGCGGAACGCCGCTCCGGGAATCTCGGGAGCGTGCTGATCTCGTGGCAACCTGCCGCCGCGTCGCGAATCCTGTAGACGTGTCCCGCTTCCCCGGATTCATCGTGCTGGTGCTCACGGCGGTGGTGGCGTGCGCCAGCGCGCGCGTCCCGTCACCGGCGCCCACGACGCCGCTCGCGCCCGCGGTCGCCGCGCTGCCCGAACCGCCGCGTCCGCCGGATCCCGATCTGAACCGACCGCCGCCGCGCAAGCTGCTCGATATCGACTGGGCGCAGGTCGCCCTCACGGACGACGTCGCGGCGCTCGCGCTGTGGCGCAGGATCGCGCCCACCGGCGTCGACTGGGAGGACAAGCTGCAGGAGATCCCGGCCGCAGCGGCGCGCCCGCTCGCGATCGCGGTGCTGCACGGCGGTAATTTGCTGTGCACGCGGCCCGCGACCGGTGACTGCGCGCCGCCGATCTACGACGTGGCGGCGCCGGCCGACACCGCCGGGTTCGACGATCCGTGCCTGCGCAGGCTGCTCGCGCTGTGGGCGATCGATCAGCTCGACGATGCCGACCTGCCGGCGGTCAAGGACGCGCTGCTCGCGATCGCGGCGCTGCCGCCGCCGGAGTCGCAGCTGGTGGCGGCGGCGATCCACGCCGTGCCCGAGACCGATCACGACGCCCGGCTGGCGATGCTCGCGGCCGCCTGGCGCGCCGGGCAGCGCGAGCTGGTCGGCTCCGCGATCGGCGCGCTCGACGAGCCGCACCTGTTCGCCGCGGTCCGCCAGCACCACATCGACAGCGCGCTCGAGGTGCTGTCGGCGGAGGGCCACCGCGCGGTCTACCTCGCGGCGGTCGGCGACGAGGCGCTCGGCACGCGCTCCCGGACCGCGGCGATCGGCGATCTGGCCGCGGTCTCCGACAAGCTCGCGCCCGAGCTGGTGGCGGCGCTGGTCGGCGCGGTTGCGTCGAAGGACTGCGGCGTCGCCGCGGCGGCCGCCCGCGCGCTCGACCGCCACGGCGATCACCGGTTCGTGCCGCGGCGGCCGCGCACCGCAAGCACCGCGCGGCTGATGCGCGCGATGTGCGTGCTCGCCAGCTACGAGGCGCTGCTGGGCAACGACGAGGGATCGCTGGTGCCGGGCTACGTGCCGGCCCGCGGGCTCGAGCGGATCACCATCACGTACGACGCGCTGTCCGAGGACGACAGCGACGGCGACGGCGATCCGCACACCACGCACACCGCCGAGCTCGTGCCCCGCGCCGAGGCGGTGCTGCCCGAGCTCGAGGACCTCGTGCGCGCGATGCAGCACTGCACGGGCCTGATCTGCGTCTCGGAGGACCACGAGTTCCGGTTCGTGTGGAAGCCGATCGGCGGCGAGGTCGTGCTGGCGCGGATCGAGATGGCCGACCGGCCGCCGTGTCCTCCGAGCAAGTCGTGAGCGTCGCGCTGCGCAAGCTCGCGATTTCGGGCGATTATCGCGACGGCGTGGAACTGGCCGGCGGCTGTGGCACGATAGCTCGACCGATGTCCGGATCGCGCTGGCTCGCCCTGCTCACCCTGGTTGCTGCCCTCGTGCTCGGCGCCAGCTCCGCGCGGGCGCAGGTGTTCAGGCCGCGGAACGGCAAGGCCGCACCGGTGAACAAGGCTGCGCTGGCGGCCGCTGCGGCGACGCCGGTGACCGCCAAGAAGGCCGCCGCCCCGGCTCCGACGGCCCCGGCCGCCGCGGCCGCGTCGAAGAAGACGGCTCACACCGCCGAGACCAACCCGCGCCGCACCGGCGCGACGCACAAGAAGAAGCGCGCCAAGGCCCGCGGCGACGCCGACAGCGTCGTGATCGATGACGACGAGGACGAAGACGTCAAGATCACCGACGACTGAGAGCCTGTTCAGCGGTTCCGGCTCGTCGATCCCGTCCCTCGCGTCGCGCACGGTCAAAAAATTGCGTCGGTGATCGCGGCATGCGTATTTGCCAATCATGGACCGATCTCGCCGCCAGGCTCGCCGCGACATTCGTCGCGAGCCGGAGCCCGAGGCGGTTCGCGATGTTGTTCGCGATGGAGCTCGCGGCGCCACCCGCGAGTCGCTGCGCGCCGGCGAGACCGGCCGGGCCGGGACCGCTCCGCCCGCGGCGTCGCGGCTGACCCTGCGCCGGCCGCGCAACCGGCGGCGCCCGGGATCGGTCTGGTCGCGGCTGCCGCGGCCGGCCGTGATCGCCGACGCCTGCGGCCGCGCGCTGCGGCGATCGCTGCCCGCGGCGGCCGCGCTCACCGCGCTGGTCGCGGTCGGCGGCGCGCTGTGGCTGGGCTATCGCTGGCTCACGCGCTCGCCCCGGTTCGCGATCACCCGCATCGTGATCCAGGGCGCGCATCGCGTCGATCCGGACCAGCTGCGCGCGCGGCTGCCGATCCGCACCGGCGACAGCGTGTTCGTCGGGCTGGCCGAGGTCGCGCGCGTCGTGCGCGCCGAGCCGTGGGTCGCGTCGGCCGAGGTCCACCGGATCCTGCCGCACACGATCGCGATCGACGTCCACGAGCACGTCGCCGCCGCGGTGGCGGCGCTGGGCGAGCTCTACCTGGTCGACGCCGCCGGCCGACCGTTCAAGCGCGCCGCGATCGAGGATGGCGATGGCGACGGCGACGGCGGCGGCCTGCCGCTCATCACCGGGGTTGGCCGCGCCGCGTTCACCGCCGATCCCGAGGCCACCGCGGCCACGCTGCAGGGCGCGATCGCCGCGTTCGAGCGCTGGCGCGCCGCGGACCGCCCCGCTGTCGGCGAGATCCACGTCGATGCGCACGGCGCGGTGACGCTGCACACCCGCAGCCCGGCGATCGCGATCCAGCTCGGCGCGCCCGGGCCCGAGCTCGCCGCGCGGATCCACACCTTCGACACCGCGTGGGCCGGCCTGCGCGACGCCGAGCGCGCCCGCGCCCGCGCGATCCACATCGCCGCCCGCCCCGACCACGTCACCGTCGCGTTCGCCCACGACCAGAGCAGCTCACAAGTAGAGCAGCCCACGACCAGAGCAGCCCACGATTAGAGCAAAGCCATGGCAAAGCCCAAGACCAGCGAGATCATCGTCGGCCTCGACATCGGCACCACCAAGATCGCGTGCATCGCGGGCGAGGTCACCGAGGACGGCGTCGACATCATCGGGATCGGCACCGCGCCGTCCAAGGGCCTGCGCCGGGGCTACGTGGTCAACATCGACGCGACCGTGTCGTCGATCCAGCAGGCGGTCGACGAGGCCGAGAACATGGCCGGCTGCGAGATCTCCACGGTGTACGCGGCGATCTCGGGTGCCCACGTCCGCGGCCTCAACTCGCACGGTATCGTCGCGGTCAAGGACAAGGAGGTCCGTGACGTCGACATCGCGCGGGTCATCGAGCAGGCCAAGGCGGTCGCGATCCCGATGGACCGCGAGGTGCTCCACGTCCTGCCCCAGCAGTACGTCGTCGACGACCAGGACGGGATCCGCGACCCGCTGGGGATGACCGCGGTCCGGCTCGAGGCCCGGGTCCACATCGTCACCACCGCGGTGGCGTCGGCCCAGAACGTCATCAAGTGCGCCAACCGCTGCAACCTCCAGGTCGCCGACATCGTGCTCGAGTCGCTGGCGTCGTCGCAGGCGGTGCTCGAGGACGACGAGAAGGAGCTCGGGGTCGCGCTGATCGACATCGGCGGCGGGACCTGCGACGTCATGGTGTACTCGGACGGCGCGATCGCCCACACCTCTGTGCTGGCGCTCGGCGGCGGCCACGTCACCAACGACATCGCCACCGTGCTGCGCACGCCGCTCGACTCGGCCGAGAAGATCAAGCGCAAGTACGGCTGCGCCTGGCGCGGCCTCGTCGACGACAGCGAGAAGATGGAGGTGCCTTCGGTCGGCGGCCGCGGCCCGCGGATCATGCTGCGCCGCGAGCTGGTCGCCGTGATCGAGCCGCGGATCGAGGAGATCTTCGAGCACGTCAAGAAGGAGCTGATGCGCTCGGGCTACTTCGACGGCCTGGCGGCCGGCATCGTGCTCACCGGCGGCGCGACCGCGATGGAGGGCGTCGCCGACATCGCCGAGCAGGTGCTCGGGCTGCCGATCCGGCGCGGCGTGCCGACCAAGATCGGCGGCCTGGTCGACGTCGTGCGCTCGCCGGCGTACTCGACCGGCGTGGGCCTCGTCATGTTCGGCGCCGATCAGGGCCACAGCATGCCCCTGCCGTCGCGCGGCGACGACCGGCCGGGCGTCATCAAGCGAGCCTGGAGCCGACTCGCCGAGATGTTCTGAACCGGCGCACCCAAAAACTTGCCCGCACGGATCGGGCCCTCTCATATGGGTCTACCAAGGGGAATACCAGACCATGGCACTCATCGAATTCGACGACGTCAATCACGCGAAGATCCTCGTCATCGGCGTCGGGGGCGGCGGCGGCAATGCTGTCAACACGATGATCAGCGGCAACCTGGACGGGGTCGAGTTCGTGGTCGCGAACACCGACATGCAGGCGCTCGAGGCCAACATGGCGCCCCACAAGGTCCAGCTCGGTAACGCGCTGACCAAGGGCCTGGGCGCGGGCGCCAACCCCGACGTCGGGCGGCGCGCGGCCGAGGAGAGCATGCAGCAGATCGCCGACCTGATCTCCGGAGCGGACATGGTGTTCGTCACCGCCGGGATGGGCGGTGGCACCGGCACCGGCGCGGCGCCGGTGATCGCGCAGATCGCCCGCGACTGCGGCGCGCTCACCGTCGGCGTGGTGACCAAGCCGTTCGGCTTCGAGGGCAACAAGCGCGCCCGCCAGGCGGTGCTCGGCATCGAGCGGCTCGAGGCCGCGGTCGACACCCTGATCGTGATCCCCAACAACCGGCTGCTCGCGCTGGTCGGGCCCCAGACCTCGATGGTCGAGTCGTTCCGCAAGGCCGACTCGGTGCTGCTCAACGCGGTGCAGGGCATCAGCGACCTGATGACCGTGCCGGGCCTGATCAACGTCGACTTCGCCGATGTCCGCACGATCATGAGCGGCATGGGCCGCGCGCTGATGGGCACCGGCATCGGCACCGGCAAGCGGCGCGCCACCGAGGCCGCCGAGACCGCGATCAGCTCGCCGCTGCTCGAGGACGTCAGCATCGACGGCGCCACCGGCATCCTGATCAACATCACCGGCGGCCCGGACCTCACGCTGCACGAGGTCAACGAGGCGTCGTCGCTGATCCAGCAGGCGGCGCACGAGGACGCCAACATCATCTTCGGCTCGGTGATCGACCCCAACCTGTCCGAGGAGGTCCGCATCACCGTGATCGCGACCGGGTTCAACCACGTCGCCAAGACCCACGGGATCGTGCCGGCCCCGCACGCCCACACGACCGACCGCCATCCGGTGCCGGCCGCGCCGACGGTCAGGGCCCGTCCCCACGCGGCGTCGCCGCAGATCGCGCTGCCGTACAACATCTCGACCCAGATCACCAAGGAGTACCCGGCGCCGCTGCCGCCCCGCCGGCCGGCCCAGGTGGTCGACGAGCCCGAGATCAACATCGACTGGGACCCGTGCGACACCTGCGAGCTGACCGCGGTCGAGCAGGCGCTGGCCGATCTCGCCGAGCCGGTCCCCGACTTCGAGCCGTCAGCCCGCATGGCCAGCGGCTCGGGACCGTCGCCGGTCGACGGCACGCCGCTGGTCCAGCCCGATCGCAAGCGCGCCCAGTCGCGGCCGAGCATGAAGGCCGTGCTGTCGGGCGAGATCGACACCGAGAGCGAGCTCGACGTGCCGACGTTCATCCGCCGGCACAGCGCCGACCATCGATAGAGAGGGGACTTTCCCGTCCCCTCTCGGCCGGCACAGCCGGCCGATTCACCCCTCCGCGCGTCGCGTCGCGCGGACCTGCACCGGATAGCGCTGTGCTCCTCTGAGACTCCTGCTCCCTCAGGCCGGCGGCAGGCGGAGCATCAGCCGGGTGCCGGCCGAGCTGCACCACATCCGGCCGCCGTCGCGCTCGACCACGAAGCCCACGATCGCCAGCATATCGCCCGCGGTCGGCGCCTGCAGCGGCGAGCTGTGCAGCGCGAGCTCGACGCCGCGCTCGACGACCTCGGCCGAGACCGCGAGCGACCGGCCGCGCCCGGTGCCCGCGGCGACGTCGATCGCCAGGGCGACCGCGTGAGTCATCGGCGCCACGCTGACGCCGACGGCGGCATCGGGCAGGACGCCGTGCACGACCACGCCGACCCGCTCGGCGCCGCGCGCGACCAGCTCGCGGAGCTCGATCGGCGACCGGGCCGCCGGCCGCGTGAGCGCGCGGTTGACGTTGAGCAGCGCGTTGAGCTCGCGCGACGCCTCGATCGCGGTCTCGACCGCGCGGAGCACGTTGGGATCGCCGTGCTCGGTCAGCTCGGTCAGCTCGTCGAGCGCCATCACCAGGCCCTGGAGCTTGGACGCGCAGTCGTGGTGGAACGCCGAGGCCCGCGAGCCGACCATCGCGAGCTGGTACAGCGCGTCCTGGGACAGCGGCGCGTGGCGCGCGCAGAGTGCGCCGGTCTCGTCGACGTGGTCGCGGCGGCGATCGGTCACGGCGCGATCACGGGAGCTCGAGCCCGGCGGTGAGTCCGTGGAGGCCGAGGCTCTCGGCCTCGGTCCACGGGTCCTCGGTGACCTGGTGGATATCACCCGGGCCGCGCGACACGTGCGAGATCCCCGGGTACTCGGCCTCGAGCGCGGCGTGCAGCGCGCCGCGGCGCTCGCGGCGCTGGCGGTCGCCCGACATCGCCATCAGCTCCTTGTTGCGCGCCACCCCGGCGTGGACCGCGGCGCGGAGCTGTTCGTTGTCGAACGGCTTGTTGAGGAACCGGAAGATCTCGCCCTGGTTGATGCCGTCGATCGCGGTCTCGAGCGTGCGCTTGCCGGTCAGCAGGATCCGCACGGTCTCGGGCCGGACCCGGCGGGCGTGGCCCGCGAGCTGGGCGCCGGTCATCTCCGGCATCTCGTAGTCCGAGACCATCACCGCGATGTCGTCGGCCGCGATCCAGCCCAGCGCCTCGCTCGCCGACAGGGTCGAGCGGATGTCGAACGCCTCGCGCTTGAGGCACCGCACCACCGTGCTCAGCATCGCCTCGTCATCGTCCACACACACGATCACCGGATTCTTGTTGGCCATGGCTACGCTCGGATCAGCTCGACAACCAGCGCCGCCAGCCGCGGCGATCGGTGACGCGCTCGATCTCGTCGAGCGCGACCAGCAGGGCGCGCATCCCGGGGAACCGCGCCTGCGGGGTCTTCTGCAAGCACGTCGTGACGATATCAGCGAGCTTGGGCGGCAGCGGACCGTGCGGGCTCTCGACCCCCGGTATCGGCGCCGTGAGATGCATCATACACAGCGTGCGCAGATCGTCGTGGTGGTACGGCGGGCGGCCGCTCAGCAGCTCGAACAGCACCGCGCCCAGGCCGTACTGATCCGAGCGATCGGTCGGGGCGAGGCCGCGCAGCTGCTCGGGCGAGATGTACGCCGGGGTGCCGAGCACGAACTCGGGATTCTCGTCGCGCAGGCCCTCGCCGGCGAGCTCGGCGAGCCCGAAGTCGACCAGCTTGACGTGGAGCTCGCCCGAGCGCGCCGGGTCCTGGCCCGAGTCGACCACCAGCACGTTCGACGGCGTGACGTCGGCGTGGACGACGCCGCGGTCGTGGGCCGCGGCCAGCGCGTTGGCGAGCTGGCGCGCGATCATCACGACGTCGCCGGCCTGCAGCGGACCGGCCGCGACCAGATCGGCCAGGCTCTGGCCCTCGAGCAGCTCCATCACGAAGTACGGCCGGCCGTCGGGGAGGTGGCCGAAGTCGACCACGTCGACGATGTTGGGGTGGCGGACCCGCGCCGCGGTGCGCGCCTCGCGCAGGAACTTCTGCGCCGCGCCGGGATCGCGCTCGATCACCTTGTTGCGCAGGACCTTGAGCGCGTAGCGCCGCGCGAGCGCGATGTGCTCGACCTCGAACACCGTGCCCATCCCGCCCTCGCCGAGAAACTCGTGGACCCGGTACTGGCCGATCACGTCGCCGCGCGTCGGCCCGATCGACTCGATCACCGGGACGCGGCCGCGCGCCCGCGCCATCACCATCAGATCGGCGCACAGCGAGCTGCCCGGCCGCACCGTGATCACGATCTCGGCCTCGCGCGCTCCCGAGCGCACCGGCAGGACCGCGCTCGACGCGTGCGCCGCCGCGAGATCGATGTCGGCCAGGAACGCCAGCCGCGCGATCACCGCCGCGCCGAGCTGGGCGTCGACCGCCACAGTGGTCAGGACCGCCGACGCGCGCTCGAGCGTGATCACGTAGGCGTCGTCGGCCATCGCCATGGGCTCGATGTAGACCGCGTCGGCCTGCGCCCGCACCGCGGCGGCGAGCGTGAGATCGGCAACCCGACACGGATCTGCGAACCGAGATGCTTCGATATGGGAGCCAGTCACCGCCATCGCGCTCGCTCAGCGTATATTAGCAGCAGCGATGTCTGCCGATCCGTCAACGGCCGGCGAATCCGCACCGAGCGGTGTGCGCGTGCTCGTGGTCGATGACGATGTGGTGATCTGCCGGCAAATGGCCGCAGGACTGTCCAGCGCCGGCTACCAGGTCGTGACCGCGCACGATGGTGCGCGCGCCCTGGCGCAGGCCGAGGAGACCCCGCCCGATCTCGCGATCGTCGACCTCGAGATGCCCGGGACCAACGGCCTGGACGTCATCCGGAGGCTCAAGCAGATGTTCGGGCCGGCGGTGCACATCGTGGTGATGACCGGCCACGACGACGAGGCCAGCCACGCCGAGGCGTTCGATGCCGGCACCGACGACTTCGTCGTCAAGCCTACAGGAATGTCCGAGCTCAAGCGCCGGCTCGCCGCGGCGACCCGCAACCACCGCGCGTTCGTCGAGGTCCGCGTCGCGAAGGAAGCCGCGGATCGCCGGATGGCGTACGGCGCCGAGGCCAGCGCGCTGCTCGCCCACGATCTCAACAACGGCCTCGCGGTCGCGCTGTCGAACCTGCAGTTTCTCAGGGATGTTCTCACGCTCGACGCCGACGAGTCCGACGCGCTCGACACCACGGTGCGGTCGCTGCGCCGGATGTCGAGCCTGGTCGCCAACTTCGTCGACATCGCGCGGTTCGAGGACGCCGCGGTCAAGCCGATGGTCGCGCAGATCCGCGTCCACCAGGTGCTCCAGCCGGTGCTCGAAGTGAGTGCGTCCTCCCTCGCGCGCGGCGTGACGATTGCGATCGATTGCGAGACCGACCTCATGGCGCGGTTCGACCCCGCGCTGGTCGAGCGCGTGCTGCACAACCTGGTCGGCAACGCGGCGCGCTACTGCAACCCCGGCGGCTCGATCTCGGTCACCGCGCGGCGCTGGAACGACGAAGATAGTGTCGAGATTTCGGTGACCAACTCCGGACCGCAAATCCCCGAGAACATCCGGCCACAACTATTCGGCAAGTACGTGCGCGGCGGCGGCGGCAAGCGAGGTATGGGGCTGTACTTCTGCCGACTCGTGGCCGAAGCCCATGGTGGGCGGATCGATTATGAAGCGTCGGAGATCGGGCCGCGATTCGCGTTGCGCCTGCCCGGTCGGGCGTGAAACTTTGCGGTAGAGTTGATCCTCGTGGCAGACGCGATCACGATCGGTGATGATCCGGGGTTCGTGCTGTTGTTGAAAGCTCGATGATGGTGCGAGTCGCGAACTCCCCCAAGACGCACCTCGGGCGGGTCCTCGTCGTCGACGACGATCCCGGGATGCGGCGGTTGTGCGCCCGCGTGCTCGGCAACGAGGGTTGGGAGGTCATGGTCGCCGAAGGTGGCAGGACCGCGCTGGAGTGCGTGGCCGGGCGCGAGATGCCGTTCGATTGCGTGGTGTCCGACGTCCACATGCCGGAGATGGACGGGTTCGCGCTGATCGCCGCGATCCGGCGCCATGACGACGATCTCCCGGTTCTTCTGATGACCGGCGACCCCTCGCTCGACGGCGCGGTCCGCGCGATCGACACCGGCGCGGTGTCGTACCTGTCCAAGCCGTTCGACCACGAGACCCTCGGAGCCGCGGTCGCGCGCGCGGCCCGGCGCCACGGCGTGGCCCGGATGCGACGGCGCGCCGAGCCGTCCCCCGATCTCGATCTCCAGGACGCGGTGACGCGCTTCGATCGCGCGCTCGCGCAGTCGTGGATGGCGTTCCAGCCGATCCTCGACCTCGGGACCAACCGCACGTTCGCCTACGAGGCGCTGGTCCGCACCGATGAGGACTCGCTCAAGCGCGCCGACGTGCTGATCGCGACCGCCGAGCGGCTCGGCCGGATCCATGACCTCGGCCGGACCGTGCGCGCCGAGGTCGCCCGCCGCGCGCCGAGCATCCCCGAGGACGTGCTGATCTTCGTCAACGTCCACGGCCTCGAGCTCACCGACGAGGATCTGTTCGGCGACAGCTGCGCGCTGGCGCCGATCGCGTCTCGCATCGTGCTCGAGATCACCGAGCGGATCGGGCTCGACGCGGTCGCCGGCCCGGCCCGGGTCGCGATGCTGCGCCGGCGCGGCTACCGGATCGCGGTCGACGACCTCGGCGCGGGCTACGCCGCGCTCGGCGCGATCGCCACGCTGGAGCCCGAGATCGTCAAGCTCGACATGTCGCTGATCCGCGACATCGACCAGCACGCCACCAAGCGCCGCGTGGTCGGTGCGATCGCCACGCTGTGCCGCGAGCTCGGCAGCCGGGTCATCGCCGAGGGCGTCGAGACCGAGTCCGAGCTCGCCGCCGTGCGCGACCTCGGCATCGATCTGATCCAGGGCTTCCTGCTCGCCCGGCCGCAGCGCGAGCTCACCACCCCGCAGTGACGCCGCCCGGCAACGGCGGCGCTACGCGATCACCAGGTCGAGGATCCGGCGGGTCAGGCCCCAGATCACGTGGCCCTCGTAGGTCCAGCTCGGGAACGTCCGGTTCGACGCCGGCCAGGTGTAGGTGCCGTCGAGCGCGCCCGACGCGGCCAGATCGAGCGGCAGCCAGAACGCGGCGAGCGCCTCGGGGCCGCACTCCGGCTCGAGCGCGACCTCGGTCGCGAACACGAACGGGGTGACCTCGATCCCGCTGGGGCCGGAGGTCATCGGGTGCAGCGGCGACAGATTGCCCAGGATGCGCGCGCCGTCGAGCTCGATGCCGAGCTCCTCGCGGGTCTCGCGGATCGCGGTGATCCGCAGGTCGCCATCGCTGGCCTGGTAGCCGCCGCCGGGCAGCGAGATGTGCCCCGACCACGGATCGCCGGCGCGCTCGGCGCGCTTCATCAGCAGCACCCGGGGCGCGGCCGCGTCGTGCAGCACCACCGCGACCGCGGCGCGCCGCCGGCTGTCTGCGGGCGGGCGGGCGTCCCCGAGCGTGAGCCGCACGGCGAGCCCCTCGATCAACTTCGACACGCCGGGGATGATAGCGCCTGCAGCGGTCGGGGGTAGGATGCCGGCCGCGGGGCGGCCCGCCACGCCATGACCCGCGAATTCGACGTCATCCTGTTCGGTGCGACCGGCTTCACCGGCCGCCTGGTGGCAGACTATGTGGCCGGGGCCGCCGGCCCGGAGCTGCGCTGGGCGATCGCCGGGCGCAACCCGGGCAAGCTCGAGGCGCTCGGCCTCGGCGTGCCGATCGTCATCGGCGACGCGCTCGACGCCGCGGCGATGCGCGCGCTCGCCGGGCGCACCAACGTCGTCTGCACCACGACCGGGCCGTTCGCTCGCTACGGCAGCGAGCTGGTCGCCGCCTGCGCCGGGGCCGGGACGCACTACTGCGATCTGACCGGCGAGGTGCCGTGGATGCGCCGGATGATCGACGCGCACCACGCCCGCGCGCGGCAGACCGGCGCGCGCATCGTCCACACCTGCGGGTTCGATTCGATCCCGAGCGACCTCGGCTGCTGGGCGGCCCAGCAGGCGTTCATCGCGCGCCACGGCCACCCGGCGAGCAAGGTCACCGCGGTGTTCGGCGAGCAGAGCGGCGGGTTCTCCGGCGGCACCGCGGCCAGCGCGTTCGACCTCGCGCGCGAGGCCGGCGGCGACGCCGCGGTCCGCGCGCTGCTCCGCAATCCGTACGCGCTCGACCCCGATCTGGCGGCGCCGCGCCCGCCGGCGCCCGACGACGCGGCCATCGGCTGGCAGGCCCGGCTCAAGATGTTCACCGTGCCGTTCGTGATGGCCCAGGTCAACACCCGCGTGGTCCGGCGCGGTCACGCGCTCACCGGCCTGCCGTGGGGCGACGGCTTCGTCTACCGCGAGGTGATGTCGACGCCCGGCTCCGTGCGCGGCGCGGCGATGGCGGTCGGCATCGCCGGCGGCCTGGCCGCGCTCGGCTTCGCGCTGAGCCGGCCGATGCTGCGCGACCAGCTCGCCAGGCGCGCCCCCCAGCCCGGTGAAGGCCCGTCGGCCGAGGTCCGCGCCCGCGGCCACTGGATCGTTCGGCTGGTCGCCGAGGACGACGCCGGCAACTCGCTGATCTACGTCGCCTCCGACCGCGCCGATCCGGGCTACGGCTCGACCGCGAAGATGCTCGGCGAATCGGCGCTGTGCCTCGCCCGAGATCCACTGAGCTCGCCCGGCGGCGTCCTGACCCCGTCGGTGGCGATGGCGCGGCCGCTGCTCGACCGGCTGCGCCGCGCTGGCCTGGTGTTCGAGGACCGGTAGGGTTTTGCGACCCCGCGTCGGTGACGCGGCCGGCGCGGCTGTGTTACACGCTCGCGTAGGAGGCTGCATGTTCGGTCGGTTTTTGCCGCGCGAGACCAGCTTCTTCGACTTCTTCGAGCAGCACGCCGCGCTGACCATCGAGGGGACGAAGGAGTTCCTGTCGCTCGTGACCACGGGCGCGAACATCCCGGCCAAGTGCCGGCGGATCTCGGACATCGAGCACGAGACCGACACCATCACGCACCGCTGCGTCGAGGCGTTGCACAAGACCTTCATCACGCCGATCGATCGCGACTCGATCCACCGGCTGATCACCCGGATGGACGACGTCATGGACTTCGTCGAGGCCGCCGCCGAGCGGCTCGAGCTCTACGAGCTGGTCGTGATGACCAGCGACGTCCGCGACCTGGCCGACGTGCTCCACCGCTCGGCGATGCAGGTCGAGGTCGCGGTCCGGGGGCTG
>Ga0307515_10007946_pt1 | contig 20824 bp, 6 predicted proteins | sample 17_EM_MG_FD_194513 | JGI IMG/M metagenome (GOLD analysis project Ga0307515, IMG submission 194513) | Populus trichocarpa ectomycorrhiza microbial communities from riparian zone in the Pacific Northwest, United States - 17_EM | ecosystem: Host-associated > Plants > Roots > Unclassified | place...
AATCTCGACCCCGACTAGTGCTAGTAGGTTGATCCTATAGTGCACTAGGCTTGTATAATGCACTGATTAAATTTTAACTTCATCTAATATTCAGTTGAAAATTATGTCTATTTTTGTTTTTTTTTTAAAACATCTCACTTAATTGTCTAAACTTCTTTTCATATTTGAAACTATAATATTTGAAAATTAGTGTATTAATACCCAATATACACGCATCCAAAACAACCGCAAAATACTTCAGTTTTCTTCAGCACTACTTGAATAGAGGGGGCAAATAATTTTTTTTAAAAAAAAATATATAATGACCATCTTATATATAGTTTAGTTTTTTCTATATTTACTTTTTATATTTTTAAAAATTATAATTAATATCTCAAACTTTGTTATGCGTGTAACCCATGATATACTAGATCATTATATCATTTAGTCTATTTTACATTCATGAAAAATATAAACTATAATTTTTTAAAATACAAGGGTAATTATAAAAACAATACCAGAAAAATGTTTTTTATTTTTTATAATCAGTGGAATAATTTAGTATTAAGTGAAAAATGGAGTAAGCCCACACATTGCAAGCACAATGACCAGAGGACAATACCCGGTGAACAAACAAAAAATACAAAAATGTCCAGTCCAATACTCAATAAAAGGATGGTAAAGGAAACATACTGGGCGTGCGTGCATTTCATGATCTTTCGTCCTTTTTTAACTTGGCTGTTTTGTCCATCTCAGGCGAAGGTTTTTGGCAGGCGATCTCGACTAAGAGACCACAGCATCGATCATTCCCTCAAGGCTCCAAAAATCCATTGCTTCTCCTTCTGTGATCGCCGAGGAGAGGTTGCGAGGGGCCGGTGACAATTTAGACTCGACAGAGACATCCCCCGCCCTCCACTGACCGAAAACAATATCTGGCTAGCTAGATCTGTCACCAAACTAACCTTCACCATCTCAAAATCCCCTTTTTATTCAAATCACCAAGCATGTACATTCTATTAATTGAAAAACCCTGCGAGGGACTGGATCCAGGTGACCTTGGCATCCGAGAAAGTTGATTCGCATGACCATCATATTCTCTCCCATCAAGATTATTTTTGCCGTACTTGATATCTAACTTGATGGCGTATCATCATCAACTTTAAAATTGGTTTTTTTTATAGTGTGTGAATTTGTCCTGTAAATATTTTTTCAATCATACTGAAAGTATTATCATTGAAGTTTTGATGTATCTTTAATATTTATTTATTTTTGTTTGTATGTCATCACAACTCTTATTCTAACTATTGGATTATTTATATTTTTTATGACAATTTGAATATTCATAACTATTGACTTTGGTATATTTAAATGCTTAGAGGGGAATTAATTTGAATGAAAATGGCTAGCTCGGCAGGTAATACTTGCGCGTATTGACTCGCACAGATATGACCTTTGCGAGTGCTGTAAGTACTGTGTTAATTTGAGAATATTTGTTTTGAACTGTTATATATAGATTGCGAAAATTCCCACTAAGCTAGTATGGGTAAAAACTTTTCCAAATCCCCCAGTACCTTCCTCTTTAGTTCCAATTTCTGGTGCCTCGATGTCTTGATCATCGTCACCAGCTTTTTTCTTGTGCATGAGGGGAATTGCCTTGTTACTAATTCTTGACCCAGGTTTCGTCTGTGATGCCAATGGTGATTTATTAGTTCCTCGACATTTGGAATTGCTACTTGCAGCACATGAGTACGCACGCTTTTGTTTGGTGCGGCCTATGTTATGTTCGGCACGCAGTGCCACAAGAACAGAACTGAAATAAAGAAGCCGGTTGCAAATGGTATGGACCTTTCTATATATGCGATGACCGACATGGGCTATGAGTATACGTACCACAATAAAAATGGCTGCAGCTAGCTAGCTAGCTAGATTTGTTGCATGTTCTCGTTGGTGATGATGATGGCCATATACATAGAGAGAGGTGAGTTAAGTAAACTTGTATATATGATTAGCCTGTGGAGGGTGAGGAGAGACGACTTTATAATATTTCTTAGTGCCGTAAATGTCTGTAAATGTACAAAGGTCTGTTTACGTGTTTGATGGGAGTGTTTGGCACACTGATTAAAATTATCTCAATATCCCATGGTTATTTGAGAACAAATCAATCTGATCATTCCATCTCTTCCATCTTTCTTGCTCCAACTAAACTAAGAGGTCAAAAGAATCGAGAAAAGCCAATCATTCAGATATATAATTTCATCATTGAATGATCGTCACCTTGTTGTATAATTTCAGTTCCTTCAAGTACTGTACCACCTATATGGCTCACACGATGTCACGTACGATCAGTACTCTTCTCCTTTGATAGATATCAGATATTGTGGTGCTCCATACATTTATATCCTATAACATAAGCTACATGTATATATATATACGGACACTATCCGTGCACATGATTAAGGAAGTCATAAAAACATAGCAACATACGTATCTCCAAAAGAAATCTTTAATGTTTCAAGTTTCTAGATGAATGTTATGTGTGGACAGCTTGTTTCTATCTATTGATGCTATCGGGTTAGTGCACCATCAACTTCGGGCTTAACAAAACAAAACCTGTGGGTTAACTATCTGTTATATGAAGTGATATCGTTTTCAATCTGTGCTTCTACTTTATGTCTATTTCAATTAAGACATGGTTTTAATGATGATTCGATTTGCCTCTAGCTAGTGTGGCATCTAATTTATGCGTAGCTAATGATATTTATCTATAAAAAAAAAAAGGAAAAGAAAACCCACTTAAATTTCCAAATAATATATATTCAATTACTTGATTGTTGTTTTTTTGAAAATCCACCGGTTCGATTCATGTTATCAATAATCCATGTATATTTTCGAAATGGACATGACAGGACGGATAATATTTTAATCCTAAGTAATATCCGATATTGTTCAAGTAGGTGTTGTAGAATTTCTTTTCTAGTTTCAATCATCTTTTCATTAATTAATTAGGTACCCTATCATTCCATTAATGCTATCATTAGATAATTGACAATCTTATAATTGTCCCTCAACTTGTCAGGACACTAGCTAGTATTATTACGTGACGAAGCATAATTACCTGTATATTAATAGAGACGACCACTTGGTTGACAATGGCCCTGGATTCTGTACCCTAACAGTTCCTGTCCTGTCGACATGTGTGAACGCATTGTGTTGTCAGAGGAAAAATATAACAAATCAGCACTGCAATTTTAAACGCATTATTGTATAACCAAATTGATCAAGATTTTAGTCGGCCAATCCTTTATCCGTATCTGCTGTAAAACGACAGCCCCCCCTCCTCTTGCAGCCTTTGTGGGGGGGAGGGGGGGGGGGGGGTGTGGAGTTGGATGAGGGGTCAAGAATCAAGGAGGGTAAATTATTCTTATGATTGTGTGTTGCAAATCTGAAAGCCAGAATCTTACTTCGCTTCAAATGAATGCAATTTAATTTGAAAATATGGGACATGTAATATCTATACAGATTTTTAAATCCTTTCACGTTGTTTTAAAAACATAATCGATCATATTTTAATTTGAAAATAAGTGGGAGAAATACAATAATATGGAGTTAAGTTGCTATCATTTTTATTATATATCAAGTATGTCTATTTAATTTGAATTCAATGAATATGATGATTATGTTTCTAAAAAGAATGTAAGAGATTCCTCATGTTATATACATAAACGAAACCCGTATATATATCGATTAGTTTAGATTCTGCCAATCTGCTAGTGGATTTTGGTAAGCAGTCAATCAATTTTCATGGCTAAGTGATGTTGTTACAAGTCCTCATAATTAAGTTGAAGTGATCAAGATTACAAATTGTCAAGTTCAATGTCTAGATGATCACCAATGGATTTGGTTTTGCTGGACAATATCAATCAATATCCACGCATGGCCGTTGGTTGATGCTATGGAGTTCCCTTTTTTGGTTTTGGTTCTTTGCTGCGTAGACCAGCGGTACAAAGGCAGGTTGCAGTCATTGCTCCACATATCTGTTAAGTTTCCCGTGTATTGTAGTGCATAATTAAAATGTCAAGTTTTTTATACAAGTTATATATAAAAAACTAAGAGTATTCATGGATCATCCTTCCACATCTAATTAAGTCAATTATATAAGTTCATCTCTTTAATTCTATAAAAGATAGGCTATTCACATTAAAAGAATTTTATTTACTTATGTTTGCTACAAAGTTTGAATAATAAGAAATGAAAAAAAAAAGAAAAGGAAGTATAACTTCTCAATAACTAAGTCAATCCTCTAAAATTGATTGTTTATCAAATAACAAGCTGAAAGTAATTCTTCAGAATTGTATGTACGAAAAATATAATTTTCTCCATCACACTCACATTTTTTTTTCTTGGTCGTGGGAGGAGCGATCGAGGGGGTGAGGGCTTGAAACAAAATCAATTTCCATAAAAGCTGAATCAATCTCTCCCATTTCTTTTAAAATACCGAGTGCAATTTCCGGCAAGTAACGTGGGCTGAGTTGTATGCCTATTTCTGTATTCGAGAGGGTTTGATATAACTTTATAAGGATTCGTTTGTATACGAGTTTTGGATTCCACAAATGGAGTTAAGCCGACAATGGGATTGGTATACCTGATCCAACACAAGTACGCCCTTGAATAAAATAACTATGAATAACTGTGTACATGGCTACGACGTCAAAGTACACATATAATAAATCCTCCCGTTCTTGCTCAATTTATAATAATATTGGTGTTCATTTGGTAATACTTCCATGGATGTGGAAAATCCAAATCATTGTTTGCAGAAATTCTCGCACATATATTAGCCACAGAAGTCTCGATACATGTTAATCGATGTGGAAAATTAAGCTTTACATGGGTGTAACTAGCTCCAGCTTAATAGGACAATATTAGGGAATAGATCGTAATATTAATTATGCACATGATGCCTATAGATATATACCCAGAAAGAAATTAAAGCACACAAGTGCTGCTCGGAGAAGACTGCTACCCATTTTTATATAGGAGATGTTTATGCAAGTTTAGTGACCATCAACATGCAGATAATTTAATTTACAATCGACCCCAATACTCGGAGGTTGGTGTATTTTATTTTATATTCAAAAGAAAAGAAAAACCATGGGCTATAAAAAAGATTTTTTCTGTGTAATATTTTAGTTTATATTCAAAAGGAAAAAGAAAAGAAAAAGCAAGGGTTACAGAGATGATTTTTCTAGAGGATATCTTTATCTGCAAGTCCTTTTCAATTATCAAATCATGTTAGAAATACAATATGTTTTTCAATTTTGGAATTATCTATAATTGCCAGCAGGATTAATGCTCTCCATATGGCAAATTACACTCCAGGACTGATCCCCAGCAAGCAAGCAGACAAGTTGGTTCCTCTTCCTCCATTCACAGGCCTCGGGAACATAGAACACATGCGAGCAGGAGAAAAGTCATGGGGCATTTTTACTCTAAATTTCCACTTTTTGCCGTGATTAACTTCCATCAAATGGAAATAGAGCAACCGGAATATTGTATTGCTTGAAGGTTTTCCAATTATTTGGGCTCCAGCTTCTCTAAGTAAAAGGAAAAAAAGAAGAAGAGAGAAAGATAAAGAACACAAATTGATCGATTGGGATTTATAACAGTTAATTAAAGTAGTATATACAATTCAAAAAGGAAAAAGGAAAAAAAAACCAAACAATTAGCAAAAGCACGAGCATGGACTATGTAGTTTATTTATTTATTTATTGAAGTGTGAGCTTTTCTTAATCTTCAAAGAAAGGAAAGCTTGGAAGCAAATTACCAACCCCAATTATAAAATAGTACTATCATTATTATTTGGTGTCGGACTTTAGGTTAATATCTCCTTCTCCCTTGCCGTGCCGTCACAGCTACTCATGTTTCCTTGATATCTCATAAACTAAACTATTAGAAATAATAATTAGTTGTGACTTTTATCGAATCAAAGCATCATCGTTGTAATCATGAACTTAAACCTACAAAATCTCTGTATTACCTTTCTCTCTGGTGATATAATGATAATGTCTTGATATATACATGTACAAGCTCGAACTCACAATATCATACACCATGATCTATAAAATCTGAGATTTTATGGCTTCATGAGTGAAGAGAAGAATAGGTGAAGAAGCAAAAATTATACTGAGTAATTACATCATACAAAGTAATTATGAAAGCTCTCACTAACCATCATTTCTTTTTCTCATTCACCTGAGTAATCATCAAGACTAGTATCGATCGAGCAAGAAAAGAAATCATCAATGGTGCAACGGGTTGGGACCGGTAGGGACAAGGCGCTTTTCGACACCATAACGCGGATCAATCTCACTTCGAGCTGCTTTCTTATGCACCTCTTCATCAGGCAAAGGGTTTTCATGTTGTTGTTGACGATGTTTTTGGAATGGGGTGAAGTCAAATTTGCTAACAAGAACTTTTCTATTGTGGAAAGGGTGATGAGAGATTGATGAACTGCTTATGTTGTTGATTTGATCTTTGTTGTTGTTGATCTTGGACTTGAAATTACGCAACTCATGAAATGCTAGCAAGAGAAGGTAGAGGCAAAGAAGGGCACATGGAATGTGAGAAATTTTCAAGGCCATGGAGGAAGAGTAGGAGAAGAAGGGTTTGAAGAGGAAGCATGGAGCAAGAAAATGAGGAGCTAGCTAAAGCGAGGGAAGATTTAGTAGCAGGACGGCGTAATTCTTCAAGTTCGGCAGTTTGAGTCTAATGTAGCAGTGTGGGAGAGGATTAAAATGTTTGCGTGGGCTCATTTAATTTTTCACCATTCATGTGGGATTTGCGAGCACCTTTTTATGCTAGTTTAATGCTGAAAGAGAAAGGAGAGGGGGCAGAACCTTTTCCCAATGAGAGTTCCTTAGAAATCAAGCAACAAAACGGGAGTCATTATAATTACAATTGTCAAACCTCGAATTATATTACGTTTGATTACGTTTGTCTTTTAATTCCTTAAAAATAAATATTGCGCTGCCATGTATATATATATATTATGTATAAATCAACTCTTTACTTTTTCTCACCTTCCACTCTCTCTCTCTCTCTCTCTGGAAGCGTGCTTGTGTGGAAGAGAAGATCCATACGAGCTTTGAGTGAATTGCAACTAAATAAAAGGGTGGGGAATATGCAATCCACATTTTCCATGACCAAAGCAATGTGGCAACTGTTTGCTACAAGTAAGGGACAAAGCAACACGTATCGGAACTGTATCCAACAGTGTTTTGTTCAAATTCATGAATTTACGACCTCTCTCTCTCTCTCAAAAAACAAAAAACAAAAAACAAAAATTCTTCTTACAGTATATATATATAAGAGTTTGGAAATCAATTCTATACTCTACAAAACAAAATAATATGCCAGGGACCTTTGTGTTTCTAGCTGATGTTGCATCATTCATCTTTGTGGCTGCGAAGAAATTAATCAAGATATAACTAGTAGTGTGTTTTTGTTAATTAGTGCAAGCTCAAGACAATACTCTCTTCTTTAAAGTTAATCAGAGCATATATATATATATATATACAGCTGAATAGTTTGAGTGCCAATTAAAACTAAATGGTTTTTTAGATGATTTAATTAAAACTTACCTCCCACGTCTAATTAAATGTATTTAGATGATGCTAATCTCAAGATTTTAATTTAGAAAATTTAGGAAGAAAAGCACGCTACTTAATTACTAGCTACAAGGCTGATTTCTTGAGAATTTACAACAAGAATAATTTCTTGAGAGTTTAAAGCATGGATAGCTAGGTTAAAATATTCCATTCCAAATCATTTCAGCTTGGAAAAATTGTCAAATATCATTTTAGTATTAAGAAAAATCACCGGCAATGAGAGAGGAAGGTGATTTTTGTTTGGGAAACCACACAATATATAGAACCTGATTCAAGCAATGTCTGACATATGAACTTGTATATGTGGTAACTTTAATGCTTTTCAATGTTGATCATATTTAGTTATGATAAAAGAACGTTGACATTTATTTTATTTTATTTTATACTGAAATTAATTAAGGTGAAGATTTCTATTTCTAATATTTCTATTTTTTTTTCTCTTTAAAGAATAATTAACTACCTAAGTGAATCCAAACACAATTTTTAAAAAATTTCACTAACTAATTTCTATATCTTTCTTCATAAATTCTTTGAAATCACATCCAAAGACGTATCATAGAAAATTACTACAGAACTATTTGAAGTGAAATCGATGTTAATTTCATGATGTTTATTATAATGTATAGCGTAAATTCACCAAATTGCTCAGTGGACACTGCTTCCTTACATAATTTAAATTCGGATCCACTATAATAATTATATGTGAAATCCTCTTTTCCATAAATAAATAAAAAAATTAAGTAGCTAATAATCTTTTTCACTAAAAACTTCAAAACATATATTTACACACACAGGGCACGGTTTGAGTGAGATCCAATATTAGGTGGGTTGACATAATACGTGGAAGGTTGTCCATCAATTTGTCAACCCAATTACATTTTCTTTTCTAAGTTTTCACCTTGTAAAATTTATAGAGGAGCTATCTAATCTAAATTGAATATCAACCTCCTTACCTCATCAAAAAAAAAACAAAAAACCTTGCAATTCCCAAACAAAAAAACAAGAAGAGCTCGACTATGGCCCAACCTATTTTCCAAAGTTAATGGGCTTGTATGTGTTGACCTGGTCAGTAAAAAAACTAGAAATAGGATTCATAACTTGTATGAACCCAACAGAATGTAGAATAAACTAATTATATGACTCGTGCTTTGTCAAAGGTCGAATAATTTTTTTTACAAAAAATAAATATACAAGTTTTTCAAATTTATTTTTTAAAAAAATTATAATTATAAATCAAAAAACCTATGAGAACTATTTGTGTCAATAAATGTAAAAAACAAAGTGTTAATGCGTCTATTCAATTCGTCTAGCTACAGGTTGAATAATTTTTTTCCAACACAAAAGAATTAATGTGTATGTGTTATTAATATATTTTTTTACTTCAAGTAAAAAATATAATCATGAATCACAAAGTCGACGTTTACATATAATAAAATATAATAAAGATCATATGCATTAATAAAAATATATAAGGTCTCAAACTAATTTTTAACAAAGCCGAAAAATATAATAATGTTGCAATTGCTACAGTAAAACATCATTTTCTTAGTTTGTGTAAAATAATTTTTCAAAAACAAAAAGTGTAAAGAATAAAAAAAAATTCCAGAAAAAAAAAAAGAAAAACTAAAAAGGCATTAAAATCATGAATTTGACATACAGGTTATGATTTAAAAAAAAATATTAGGTATGCAGACTACTTTAATGTGTTTTTTTACATGAAAAATTAAGTGTCATTTAAAAAACTTATGCAATTATCTAACTAAATAAACCAATAGCCATTTATGTAAATAAAAAAAGTCATTAACAATAACCGAGAAAGAAACTGTAAAGATGAAATATTTACTCGACTATATTTACTAAAACAAATTTAAATAAATAAAAGATAAATTCACCATAAAAACTAATGGCTTAAACAATAAATACATACGAAAATGGATAAATCTACACCATAAAAAAATATCATGAAAGGCAAAACACATCAGAATAGAAATATAAAGAATGGATACATGCTGGTATGATGGAAACATATAAAAAAAAGATTAAAAAAAAAACTTGACTGAACCCGGCAGCCAACCAAGGTGAACAAATCAAATACATAACTTAGGATATAAAATTGGAACGATCCCATAAATAGCAAAGTAGAAAAAATATCGGCAAAAAAATATTTGAAATAAGTGCTTTAAAAAAATATCAAAGTCAACCTTAGTCAATCTTTCAAATCTATGACCAGGGTCATGAGATCATGATGACCCTATTAAAGGCAAACATTAAAAATAAAGAAGTAAGATTCTTAACCAAACAAATATTGAGAGATGAAATTAAAAAAAAAATTAATAAAAAAAAACAATGCAAAACAAAACAAATAGCAATTAAAGAAATTAGGACTAAATTCAACATAAAAACCAACTAAAATTAAATGTTAAAGAAAATTTTAAATGAAATTAAATATTTAAGGACGGAATTGAAAAAAAATTAATTAAAAAATGATTTAAAAAATAACAATTAAAATAATTGGCATCAAACTTGACATAAAAATTCAATAAAAATAAATGTTCAAATATGAAATTAAAGAAAAACAAATAAATCATGAAAATGATTGAAAAAAATAGCAATTAGAAGAATGATGATCAAATTTGATAAAAAAACTAACAAAATCAAATAATATAGGACGAAATCGAAAATAAAATCCAATCAGAAACAATCAATGTAAATAAAATAATTGCAATTAAAAAAAGAAAGACCGAATAAAAAAAAATTAAAGGACTGGTATAATATTTTGCGTGGTCAACACGTAATCCAAAGAAAAAGATAAGGAAAAGAAAGCAAAAGAAAGAAAAGCCAATTAGCGTCGAACCAAAGCTCACTACTATATACACGTCACCTAAGAAGGATGTGGACGCTAAAACACATCAAATGATGTGGTGGAAGATTGAATGTAACCACCGTTGTCAGTCGCACGCGTCACTTGAAAGTAGCGGAGCGGCTAACGCGCTAACGTGTGCTCCATATTTTTTATGTGTACAAAACCAAAAATACCCCTACAACTAAACAACAATAACAAAAAAAAACTTATGAAATTACAACCACGCCTTAAAGTCAAAGCTAAAAAAATGAACAACAAGGGTAATAGAAGAATTCAATTGTTCATAAAATTATAAAAAGACAAAAATGCTCATAGAATTAAATAATAATAACAAAAAATTCATAAGAAAATGATAATCAAGTCCCTGAAACCAAGGCTAACAAATTTGTATAGTAAAATTACCTGTATAATTCAACTGTTTATGATAAAAATAAAATTAGCTTTAAATTATGATTGTTTATTCTCTAAAATAAATATAATAATTGCACCATTATTAAATAATTAAAAGATAGTATTATCCCAAACAAATAAAAATTGATAAATTAATTGTGTTCAAATATCATTCTAAACCTCAAGTAAAGTTTTAAAAATTGAAGGATGAAGGGTAGAGGGGTAATTCAACTGTAGCTCTAGATATTTCATTATGGATGACTTAATAGGTAATAGACGACCGCGTTTTCACGTGAATGATCGGGTACTTTACCAAAATCAAATTCCTAATAAGAAAGCTCGACAAATCGATCTTGATTTCTATAGCCGGAATTAAAAAAAAAAATGGTACGCTAATCTCTCTCTCTCTAATCATGAAAAATTAGGGTTTCTTTGTTAATGATTTGATCTTCCATGTTAGGGTTTCGATTCCTATTCAATTGTCGTAAATGAACAAACTTTCACGATCTTTAATTGAAATTCTCAATGAGCTTGATTTCTTTTTTAACGATTCTAACATGTTTCATGACGATGTATTTTCAGTCTTCTCTTGCAGCAGCTAGAGCCGATAATTTTTACTACCCGCCGGAATGGTCCCCGAAAAAGGTAACGAAATCGGGCACTATCTTATTGTGATGTAGATGATTTCAGAGAAAAAAGGGATGCTGACTCTTTTTTTTTGTTTACTTTCAGGGTGGTTTGAACAAATTCCATGGGCAACATGCATTGAGGGAGAGAGCAAGAAAATTAGACCAGGGTATTTTGATAATAAGGTATGAATTATGGCCGTGTCTCAAGATTTCGTATCTATTGCATAGAGGGAAGTTTCTGACGGATGGGTTAGCACTGGCATTTGTTACTTTGGTTGTGTTGTAGAATTTAGCTCTTTAGATCAAAGGATAATTTATTTTTTCTTGAAAAACCACCTGCTAAAGTGAGTATGAAATATGTGAAAAGAATTCCATCCGTAAAAGAAGTAATTTGACTGGAAATTGGAGAATGTGCTTGCTAAATGTTGTAGTTGTTTTGTCTGTTCTAGCAACAAATCTATGGGGTTAACTGAATAATTGAGGAAAGCTTGGATTTAGAGCATTTCAGGTTAATGGATAATCTTCATTGGAAGATTCCTTAATTTCTTCGTGATGTTATCACAATAAGAAAATTTTTAGTTTAAATTTTTTTAACTTGATGAAAGTTTGACAATGTTTCACATGAAATACTTATTTGATAACTGTGAAAAGTAATAAATGGTAGTGTTTGTTTTGCGTTCATGATGAGACAATGAAAATGAGGGCAAAAGGAAAACATATCATTCTTAGCCATTAAAAACCAGAAACTACACTGAGGTTCCCTTTCGACAGTTTTTAATCGCTGATCACCAATTGATCGTTTTGTAGATGATAAGCCTAGAAGGGGTACTTCAATTGTTTCTTAACCAGCTGCCCAATTTCCACTTCCTATAATTGTATGATGTAATTTTCATGCTTTTCAGGTTCGAAATGCCCTTCAATATATGGTGTGGTGGTTGCAATTCTATGATTGCAAAGGGTGTTCGTTTCAATGCAGAGAAAAAGCAAGTGGGAAATTATTATTCTACAAAGGTAACTCTGACAACTGGTTCCAAATGCTTCTGAAATTTTTGTATAGAAAACTAGAATACAACAAAGGAGCGCATTCTGTTATCTGCATGATTGAAACATATCCACACTTGCACGCATATGCGTTCACATGTTTTTACATCCAAGTGTACGCATATGCGTTCATATGCGCTCGCGCGCGCACGCGCACATACAGTGTCTGCTGGTATGGTATTCGTGCTGGTAATTGATTTTAGTCTATGAAAGAAATGCCATCTCCTAGCATCAAACAATTGTATTCCATGGCAGTTCGTTTTAAAATGGTGCATTTCTTGTGTGTGAACCCGTGCACATGTGCTTGTGCTGCATACAGATAGCATACTGAGTCCTACTGGCATGATGTCTTGTTTATAGATGTTTTTAGTCCACATAAGAGTTCATCTGTCAATTACTTTTGTGAGCTGCTAGTCAACTGGAGATTTTGTGTGCGATTATTCATAGCATTTCTGTGTATTATTGCTTTATTTTTGCTGATGCAAATTTCTTTTGTTGACTGACCTTGTTCTTGCGTTCTTCAGATATGGAGCTTTACCATGAAATCTGCATGCTGCAAACATGAAATTGTTATCCATACAGATCCAAAAAATTGCGAGTATGTGATTATTAGTGGGGCTCAACGAAAAAATGAGGAGTTTGATGTTGAGGATGCAGAAACATTTGCACTCCCTGCAGATGAAGGTTGGCATTAACTCTGATGAATTTACAACACTACACTTGTATGTCCTGCAGATTACTACTCTGTGTCACTTTCTCTTGGTTAAGTGGAGGCAAAGACAGTCATTTCTTCTTGGTCATGCAAACACATAATTTTCTGTTTTCTTGATCCAACATTTTGACCTGATTCTTTGTTTTCCAGAGAAAGGCAAGCTTTCAGATCCATTTTACCGTCTTGAGCATCAGGAAGAGGATTTGCAGAAGAAGAAAGAAGCTGAGCCTGTTCTAGTCCGCCTTCAGCGAGTATCTGATGCCAGGCATTCGGATGACTATGCCCTCAACAAGGCTCTTCGTGCCCGAATGAGAAGTCATAAGAAAAGAGTTGCTGAAGAAGAGTCCACTTCCAGGAAAATGGGTCTTGGCATACGCTTGCTTCCAGCAACTGAAGAAGATGCTGTCTCTGCAGCTCATGTAAAGTTCTCTTCCAAGTTTGACAAAAATAGGAAGGATAAGCGAGCATTGATCAGTGCTGCTTCAATATTTCCTGGGTCATCTGGTTCTTCAATGTCCAATAAGAAACGTTTGGAGCTAGAATCCAAGAGAAGGAAAATTAGTGCTGCTGCGGCCACTAATTTGCTGACGGGGGGTTTCAAGCCATCATCATGGTCACAGGGTACGGTTTCTTGCAGCAAGCGCAAGCAGAATTCCATGAATGCCAGACGTGTTTAGGTATGGTTCCCGGATGTTATGAAAGAGCCAGTGTTCTTTATCCTAAGGCCTTGGATCATGTTGTGTGTAATTTTTCTAATATGTTCTTTCCATCCTTTGCCTAGGCTCTGGATCTCTGTACATACAAATTTACTGCTTGGTTTGGTTTTTCCCCCCTCACCTGCCCCCCGAGTCTAGGGGATCCACACGAAGTTATTATATTGGATGTGCAACCAGTGTTGTATGCTATTGTTTCAATAAAGAAATGAAATGGCTATTACCAAAGATTTCTGTTTGTTCCCTCTTCCCTCTCTCGCACCTCCTTTTCGATCAAGTAGCTCGGAGTTTACTTTTGTTGCTTCTCTATCTTGTCATCCTTTATGAAATGATTCTTTGCGTTTTGAGGCCATCGTCCTGTTCATTTCAGAAAGGGTAGGGCAATCAATGTCCTTGAAGAATCTTGCTGTATTTGGTTCTTCTATTGGGCCATCTCCTCCCCTCAAAATGTTTTGAAGCCTTCGTTGTCGCCTGTTTTTGTTCAGCATCTATGTCAAACAAAAAGCAGCTCTGGAGAATTTAGGTAGGTCATGTCAAAAGAGAGGGATCACAGTGGAAATATGCGGGTACTTTTCCCTGATTTGAGGGAAATTCCAAACCTAAAAGAATTTAGGAAACGAAAAATCCAGGCGATCAAGATGCACGGGGCCATTTATACCGTTCTTATTCCTACATGCCGGGCCCATACTTCTGTAGAATTTCTTCCATTTCCCCTCTAATTAAAGAATTGAACAAAGCATAAGAGGGATGATGATTTCCTTCTATCATCTGAATACATACTACTCTCCCAGTGCAATAGCCTATGTATTAACTAATGAAGATTTCGGGTCAAGCAGCAATGCTGTGTCTTCTTATTCGCTTCAAGATCTGGTAATTGATACAGCTTACCAGATACCATAAAGATAGATGTGCATAGGCCACCGGATCAGTGTACAGCAGACACTGCATAGACTTATAAACTCCGAGCCATCAACTTTACACAGCACGGCTGCAAAATCGAAAATGGCAGAGATCATCTTTTTAAATCTCTCCATTCGTAATCTAGTCTACATACATTTTTTTGGCTTATTCACCGTCCGACCAAAAAGAAAAAGAAAAGAACTTGCACAATCACAACTCTGTCATTGAACAGCAATACGGTTGTAGCACAGCACTGACATTAAGACCATAGGTTACATCGACTGTAAGCAATGCACCTAACACTGCCATAAGATCACGCAACCGAGCCAAAACAAGCAAACAACCAACCCTTATTAAAAAAAACTCCGAACAGTGATATGCCAGGTACTGTCATTGATTATTGTTGACTTTTACTAGCTTATCATTCACATCCAATTTAATATAACAGTATCAGGAGGTTTCTTTCTTTTTGTTTATCTCAGAAACACAACTCAATTTAATATTGCAGGGGCTTAATTACAATCAAAAGATCAAGGTGAACCCGTTACTAACCAAAGCGAAAAGTATACATTGAAGTTTCACCACGTTCGTACCCTAAATATATACATCGCTTAAGTTAAGTGGATTTGGGTTGATTAGGTTTGTGTTGACTACTAAAGGAATACATTTCACTGCCAAAATGATGGTTCTATCTATGATGACTACTTGAGTTACTCAAGCATTGTTGCTTGTCTTGGACAGTCTTCCTCAATTGTACTTACTGCTTTAAATATGATAGTAGCTTCGTTTATCATTCATCAGCTGCCTTTATCTTCTGGATTGAGCATATATTGAAGCACGAATTATGATGGTTATTATTAGTCCGAACATCTACATATAGATATAGTATCATTTTATAGGAGGATGTGGAGGTCTGCTATACTTTCATGCAGTAATTGCATTATATATATATAGATAGATCTATAAACTCATTATTTGTTGCACCCAGTCTATATCATGGCATTCCGGCCAAGCTCATCTAGCGTGAACATTGATGATCTACAATTGTTCTTTTGCTGAAGATCGCGCGCTCCGATCGATTACTTAGACCTTTCATTAAGTAGTTGCTATATGCAAGAATATTCCGATAGAAAGGTAATGTGATTTTTACTTACAGTAATCGACACCAGAGTAAATAGCCGTATAGATCTTTTCTCTTTAGCAATGGACATTCTAAGATTGGTGTCTTTTAACATTCAACCCCAAGGAAACTGATTTTGATATGGCATTCATAATTTATTTCTTCGTAGTTTATACATTTTACCTCTTTCTGTCACAGTGGTAATGGAATTGAAACTGGTGACCGGAGGCTAACTTGCTGAGAGAAATGAGATTTGGAAAGAAAGAAATGAAAAAAATGGATAGATATATCTCTATCTGAAACCATTGGCTTTAGCCGATATTGCTTCCTGGAAATTTGTTGTGACCAAATTGTAGAATTCTGAAATCAACTCCAGTACTTGAGGCTTTTTTTACCTGCGAGCTGCTCTCCAAAAAGCTTTTTTTGATACCACCATATGTTCCCTCTTCATTTCCATAAAAGAATAAACGCTGCCTTGTTCATTAACTAGCTTGTATATAAAAAATATATCAATAAATAGGCAATGTTTCTAATTTAGTGGGAAATCTTGGCATTGTCAAATTCTGCAGTTAATTAATTTAGCTGATAGGTTTTTTCTTTTTTTTTTGGAGGATAAAGTTTTGTCATCTGTTCCAAATTGGACAATACTTTTGTACGCTATTTTTAGCCCAGCTATGCAAGTTTAAATATGTGGGAATTCTTGTTGGAAGATTGTTTCACCATAGATGAGAGATGTTTATATAGAATGAAAATTAAATGCTGAAATATATATATATATCCATGCTTATTCAAAATCTCCCTGGTTTTTTTGTCTCATTGCAGCTGCGATTTGCCTTCAACTACATAACTTCAAGGTGATCATTTAAACTTTTGTGGAAGAGAAAAGCAGTCTATGGATTGCTAACTCTCAGTAAATATTGTTGTCTCTCCACGAACAAATGTAATATGCTGATACAGATCCCCCAAAAGCATCATGTATTCTAAGGGCTGAACTTCCATCTTGTAGCCTCGTTTATTTTTTCTCATTCGAGCTATTAATTGTTCAGCTATGCTCAACTCATCTACTACTGTTTAATAGCTGTTTTAGATCGAGAACCATCACATTGCAGGAAGATTAACAAGATATAGTCAATACAATAAATAGACTCCAAATACACACACACATTGCAAACGAATTAGAATGCGAAGACTGACACATACCAATCCAATAGGTAGAAATGCTTACAATCTCTGAAAGAAATTATATATCTTTTCTTTCTCCTTCCACCATTAAGAAAAATACTCCCTGGACATGAGTTCAACAAACACAAGATTTTAGGCACTTAATTCAATATAAGCAGTCAAAGTTGTCTTCGGCAAAAAAGGAATTTGAGGACTGGTTTGCATTGCCATTTGTGGTGGTGGTCATGAGAATTGAAATGGAGTTTTGATCATTGGGATTTGGCATGTTCACGAAAATTGAATTAGGGCTTTCTTCATGGGCGTTTAATGGTGGTAGCTTCATGTTCGTCAGTGCATTATATTTATACTGGATTCTATCATTTGTCATGTTAGAATTGAAAGGAAACCCTGGAAACTCATCCTTGCAGTTTGTCCCACCTGGAAGCGCAACGCTCTCGGAGAAATCGAAAATCGAAGACGATCTTGGTGAATTTGTGATCCAAAAGAAATTCCCAGTGATGCTGACATAATCCATTTGATGTGGTAGCAAGTCATGATTGCTGGATTCTTTTACATCACCAACCTTCAATGGAGAACTCATTTCTTGGTTTACAGGAGCCAAATTTTCACCATATTCAAGGGGGCCAGAAGACTCAAACTTTTCCAATTTGTTAGGGTTTGCCTGAGAAGACCGATCACTTGACGTGTCTATGCCTTGGTTCTTCATTCTCTCTCTTGTCCTCTCCCTCGCCCTTGCTCTCGCCTTCTCCCTAGAATCTCTGTCAACAAGATTAAAGACTGGTTTGTGCACTTTCTTGCTCCTTTTCTCTTTAGGATTGCTCACTAATGAGTCATTCTTTGCCTTCGTCCCTCTCTTGTCCCCGTTAGTCTCAGGTGTCAGCTTGATGCCTGAAACAACCTCACTCTCTGGAGTGGAACAAACACTCTTGCCGTCAGCACAAATGCTACATCTTCTTCTCCCTCCTGGAACACTATCTGTGAGCTCCTTGATCCCGGCCTTCGATTTTGTAAAGAGCCACTCGATAGTTTTGCTTGCTTTATCGAAGCCGAGCATGTCTTGGAGATCAAAGAACTTTCTGGAAATTTGAAGGGATAACCTCATCCTTCGATCTCTAGGCCCTTGAGCAGTATGGATCTTGCTGTGCCTGTCCTTCCCGGTTCGCCTTTGACGAATTGGCTGCTTTGAAGTATCAACATTACTTCTCTTCTTTTTATTGTTGATTTTTGTTTCCTCGTTTGATGCTGTAGGGATAGTCTGCGGATCATGAGCCTCAACTGCTAACGCAGTATTAGATCCCAAAACTTCCTCCTCCTCCTGATGCTCCTGCTGCTGTTGTGATAAGAGTTCACCTACCAGCAAATCATCAACATCAAGAAAGGGATCGGGGAAGTGCTGCAAGAATGTTTGAGAACAAGATTCTATCGAGCTAGGGTTTTCTGTGCCTGCAATCATGGTATGGTTAGCGTATTGATCAAAAGGATTGAAACTGCTACTTGAAGAAAACATAGTTGAAACACCGTTGCTTTTCAGGAGCTATTTTTGGAGTTTCTATTGGTGCAAGATCGAAGAAAAATCAGCCCTAGGAGCCTCTATTTATTAGTGATAAAAGCCTTATCTTCATCTCTTTCAGGCATAATGAACTGCAGTATTAGTAGTGCAATTTGTGAATTGTGATTGTTGCTGCAGGTACACGAACGTGTTGCACGAAAGAGGAGCTCGCTTTGAGAGTGATAAAGAGTACAAAATTGAAGAGTTAGCCCACATTCATTGGCAACAATTCACGTGGGTACAGGTGAAAGTTTTCTCTGCCTATTCTTGCTCAGAGAAAGTGGAAGAGGGTCTTTTGAGGAGCTTATGAGATTTAGATCAGAGTAGACATGGCCACCTCTAGGAAACCTAGCTAGAGAAAGAGGGGAAAGAAGGACAAGTAATTATCTCAGTGGAGCAGTAGAGTGAGGGCCATGTAAAATTGAGCCAACTTGCTTTTACAGCCATGGGTAGGAAAATTTCCCTTGACTGGGCGACCAAGGCACGATTGTTTGTAGTTTTTTGAATTTGTATTTATTTATTATTAAAAAAATTAATTAACGTATTCAAAAGAAAATTTAAATTGGTTTTTAGAAAAATATTTTTTTTATTTTGAACAGAAAATATTTTTTTAAAATTATAAAAGATTTTAAAATATCATGTTATTTGTTAATTATATCAAATTTGATCCTCAAACTTTTTATTGCTATATATTTTATTTTGAATCTTTTTTTTTTAATTTCATCCCTTTGAATTTGATTTAATTTAATTTTTAAATCAATTTTGGTCCTTATTTTATTTGTTTTTCTCTTATCAATTTCGGTCCTTATTAATTGAAATTTTTTATCTATCAGATTTGATCCTTATTCTTTTGATTGTTATTTGTTTTATTTGAAATAATTTATGAAATTATTATTATTATTATTTTAATTTTATCACCTTTAAACTTTTTTTTCTATTAGATTTATCTTCATTATTTTGATTGTTATTTATTTTATTTGAGATAATTTATAAAATTAGATTTTTTTTTCAATTTCATTCTCATTTAACTTTTTAATTTGTAAGATTTGTTCCTCGTTATTTTAATAAAAAAATTTAAAAATATTAATAAGATATTTTCTACCTCATTTTCCATGACAAAGCTAAACACTGAAAAATATTTTCCAGTTTATTTTTCATAATACTACCAAACATCAGAAAATAATTTATTTTTCAGCAAACTAACGGGCTAAATATTACTTTCATTTCTCTTATTGCCTCGCATTATTGAATATGTTTTTATTTTTAACTAAAACAATATATGGATTTTTTGTGAGTATATCATGAGTTTATTTGCAGCATGCTAATCCACAATTATCTTGACCTTTGAAAATATTTAGTTAATGTTTCTTAATGAGGTAATGATTGTTTTTTAAAGTTTTTTATTTAAAAATAAATTAAATAATTATTTTTTATTTTTAAAATTTATTTTTAATATCAGCACAATAAAATAAAATAAAAATTTAAAACAAAAAAATAATTTTTTTTTAAAGTATAACTGTACACAAAAACAATCAACCCCTGAACATAAGATTGAAAGCCTATTCAATATTGTTTTTTTTTGGTAAATTGTTTTTTAACCTGTTAGAAGTCCAAATTTTATGACATTTATTTTTTCTCATTAAATTAAATTTTTGCACAAAATTATAGTGATAGATTCATATAAACTTTAAATATATTTATTTGATGAAACATGTTGAGGATTTGATATTAAAAATTAATTATGACTCATTTATTAGTTTAAATTTTTTAATTGAGATAGCTTTTAAAAAACATTCATGGTGTGCCTTTTACATGTTTCAACTTTTAATTCAACGATAATTGGTTAAACATTTTTCTTTAGTTGACAAAAATGGGATTTCATTAAGGTGAAAAGAAAAATATTTCTAACATCACGAATTGAAGTCAATCTAGAATAATATTCTCTATGAATAGAAAACAAAAATAGCACAATTTTCATATATTGTTGTATTAAAAATACTGATGAGAATTTTACAAATAAATTGAAAATTAACAATGGTAGATCATATTTAAAAAAAAAAAAAAAACTATACTACAAAG
>Ga0307515_10007947_pt1 | contig 20824 bp, 2 predicted proteins | sample 17_EM_MG_FD_194513 | JGI IMG/M metagenome (GOLD analysis project Ga0307515, IMG submission 194513) | Populus trichocarpa ectomycorrhiza microbial communities from riparian zone in the Pacific Northwest, United States - 17_EM | ecosystem: Host-associated > Plants > Roots > Unclassified | place...
GGCGGCTGGCCCTACTATTTATATATAATACCCCCTTTTACCTTCTTCTCTTCTTTATAGCATAACGTAGTTATTTAGTCTACTTCATTGCAGTACTGTAACAGTTTGTGCTATTATTAATTACGCCCCGTCGCGATTACTAATTCCCTATATCCCAGTTATCTCCGCCCCAGAATAATTGCGACCTATGCGCGCAGCCAACACGTCTATACGCTATAATCCAGCACAGTTCTAAAACAATCCTTAGTTTTTTCTTAGCGCCAAAGACCACCTAAATGGGCGATATTAACGACGCCGAAATGGCCGAAACCTAAAACCCCCGCGAAGTTTTTGCAGACTTCTTTACACAGATATACCCCAATATCGCATAGATAATCCGCCGCTCCCCACTATACCCTAAGACCTTTAAGGCCGATAAAGCTTACTATACCCTTATTAACTATACTAATAAGTTCCTTAGCAATATTAAAGCGGGACTATAGTTTATATATAATATAAATACCGCTAATAAGAAAGCTAACGAAAGCCTTAATGCCCTTATTGCTTCCTAGATAGGAACTATTAACTCCTAGGTAGAGACTATTGCCGTTCTAAAATAATTAACCCCTATAATAACGGCAGCAACCTAGCAGAAAAAACGGAAGTCTAAAGACCCGCTAATATTTAGCGGAAAAGGTACCCCGTTAGAATAATAAGCTAACTTTAAGACCTAGCATATTAAGATTAAAGGAGTCTTTAACTATAACTAGGACTACTTTAATACAGTTTAATCTTAGATCCTTTATATCTCGGATATACTAAAAGGTAAAGCCTATAAGTTTATTAAGTAGGGCCTAGAGCTTATATATAAGAACCCAAACAATATATCTATGTGGAAATAGCCCGCTAAGGAAAATATGCTTAAAGAGCTTGCTACCTACTATAAGGTTATTAATATAACCTAGGTCGCAAAAAATAAGCTTAACCATTTCCCCTAGGGCGAGTATAATTACTAGTCCTGGAAGGGAGAGCTTAATAAGTTAATAGTCTACGCTAGGAAGACAGACGAATAGAAGGTAAACCTACTTTAGAAGTTTATCTCTCCGAAGATAGAAGAGCTAGTACTTAGACTTAACTATAAAATTAATAATAGCGACTATATAGGTTGGAGTAAGTAGATGGATATATTCGCTAAAAACCTCGTAAACTATATATACCGAGCTAACCTTAAGAATACTAACTACCGCCCACCTACTTAAGCCCCTACCCCTACGCTAACCCTAACCTTAGTAGTAACTGGAAAACCTATAGACCTTAATAGAATCTTAGATACGGAGCGTAAGCGCCGCTTTAATAATAGACTGTGCCTTACCTATAGCCTGCCTAGCCACTAGAAGGACGCTTATAACCCCACTATAATAGCAAACCTAGTTCTAATACTAGCCCGTTAAATAACGTAAGCTAATAACCGCGGACGTAGTAACCGTGGAGTCTATTATGGCCGCAATAAATAACTCCCCCCCTTTAACCCTACGGCTTAGTTACTCTAAATAATGCCCTATATAGAAGCCTAACCTATTAATAACGCCTAGAATTAGCGACTCCGTGCTAGCGAATATAAACACAGCTATATTATTAGTAAGGTGCCGTCTTCCTATACCCCAACTAAGACTAACACTACTAGCTAGATAGATACTAGATCGCCCCACTAAGACAGCCCCGTACCCTAGTCGTTAAAAGGTAAACCCTTAAATTAAGTCACGTTTAAGGGTCCAAACTATATAAGGAGAAAGACGAGAAGATTAGGTCCCTATTACTAGACCAATTAGTCCTTTCTATTAGTAAGCTGCTACTTAATCTTAGATTAGTAAATAGTAATAAGAAATTAATCCTTATTTAAACCCAACTCTCCTTATTACGTAACCTATACCCCTAAGTTTTTATTAATATAGTAAGCCTAGTGGACTCCGGTAGTACTATAATGGCATTTACTAATACAGAGTCTATTATAAGAAAATATAACGTTATAACTAAGAAGCTATTAGCACCTAGGCCACTACGCCTTATAGACGGTATCTTAACTTCGCTTATTACGGACTACTTCACCGCCTAAATATTAATTGGCCTCTATACTAAAGCTATACTCTTTCTTATTACTAAACTCTTACCTACTACCCTAATTATCTTAGGTATACCTTAGCTCTAGAAGTATAAGCCCCGCCCTAGTTTTAGGGAGCTTAAGATCCGCTTTAACTTAGACTACTACTCTAGGAACTGTCTCCTATAGGGGACAGCCGACAGTAGCAGGGACGCCCCGCGTAGATACTTAGCACTATTAAGCCTAGTGCCTAGGACTATATATAAAGCCCTAATAGTAGAAGATATTCCTAATAAAGGGGAACCTATATAGCTATAAAGTAACAAGACAGTAGAAAACTGGACTACTTTAGCACTTAAGACTAAAATAACGGGCTAGCTAGCCTTACTAAGACTAAGGAAGAAGGTCCGCTTCGCGCCGCTACTACTAAGAATCTAACGCTAACCTAAACACCCTTTAAACCCTAGCCGCCTAGCCTAATACCCGGAACTAAGCTATATGCTATATACGCACACTATAGCTTACGTTATAGTAAGGACTAGCTATAGAACTACTAAGACCCGGATAATAGAAACCGCGCCACTATAACGCCTAACCTTATACCTACTCCCCGCACGCCTTATATAAGGCCGCCGCCTAGAAACCGCTCCTAAGAGCTAACTAAGACGAGCCAGCCCTACCGCGATATCGGGAGAAGACTAAATACGCCCTAATCTAAACGATATTATAAACATACGCGCTATAAATTTCGCCTAGTTTTATAAATAAAAAGGCGTAAAAGTAATAAGGATCTATATAGTAGAGCTAGTAGAATTAGTAGAATAAGAAGAACGGAAATAATTAATAGATAAACTCCCTATTAGACTGGTTAAAATACTGGACCTAATAGAGGAATCCTTTTACCGCTTAGTTAATAGTAACTATATAATAGAAGAAGCCCGCAAGATCTTCCCTAGTCATTTTTACCGCTTCCTTAAGAAAAACCTCTAGACTATAAATACTGAGTTCCTCTGCCATAAAGTTATGGATATAGACGTTAAAAAGTTTATAAAAGGTAAGCCCGCTCTAACTAGGGATAATATTATATAACGCCTCCTAAGGGAACACAGGCACCATATTAAGGGGTTTCTCCTAAAGAATACTAACAAGCTCCTACTATATCGCCTATAGGACCATAAAATCGAAATTATGCTAGGAAAGCAGCCCCCGTACTATAAGAACCGCCTACTCTCCCCTACTAAGCTCTAATGCGTTAAGAAATAGATTAATAAAATGCTTAATAAAGGCTTTATCTAAGAATTAACGTCCCCTACCGCAGCCCCGCTCCTACTCGCTACTAAGCTAAAAGGAAGGATAAGGATCTGCCACAACTATAGAGGACTTAATAACGTTACCGTTAAGAACTAATACCCGCTCCCGCTTATCTAGGAGACACTTAATGCCCTATATAGCGCCAAATTCTATACTAAGCTTAATATTATCGCCGCGTTTAATAGGATCCGTATTACTAAGGGCCATAAATAACTTACAGCATTTATTACCCGCTTTAGGCTCTACGAGATACTAGTAACCCCATTTAGCCTTTATAATGCCCTAGCTATATTCCAAAACTATATTAATTATATTTTTTATAACGCACTAGACGACTATTGTACAGCATACCTTAATAACATCCTTATATTTTCTAAAACTTAAGCTAAGCATACTAGGCACATTAAAGAGGTAATTCGCCGCCTTAGAGCTGCCGGCCTCTAAATTAATATTAGTAAGTCAGAGTTCTATACAACAAAGATAAAGTACCTTAGCTTAATTATCTTAATAGAAGGAATAAGTATAGACTCTAAAAAGGTCTAAGCCTTATAAGTATAGGAGAACCTAACCTTAGTTAAAGAATTACAGCAGTTTCTTGGATTTATAAACTTTTACCGCAGGTTTATCCAAAGTTATTTTGCTATTACTATACCCATAACAAAACTTCTAAGAAAGGACGTTAGATGGCTATAGGGACTAGAATAAGCTAAGTCGTTTAAGGCCCTTAAGAGAGCCTTTACTTTAGCACTAGTATTAGCATACTATAACTATACGAAGAAAATAGTAGTAGAGATAGACGTATTAAATTGGGCTTCTGGCGGAGTCCTTTTCTAGTATAATAACAACGGTAAACTAAGACCGGTCGTATTCTTTTCCGTAAAGTATTCTACGCCGGAGTATAACTACAAGATCTATAATAAAGAACTCTTAGCTATTATTAAGGCTTTAGAGGAATGGCGTCCTAAGCTATAAGGGACTAAGGAGCCGTTTAAAATTATTACTAACTATAAGAACCTATAGACGTTTATAACTACTAAGTAGCTAAATTAACGCTAAGTTTAGTAGGCAGAGTTCCTTTTATAGTTTAACTTTATAATTATATACAGACCTAGCAGTAAAGCTACGCTCCCTAACGCCCTAAGTTAACTACTAAAAATAAAACCTAAGGACGCTAATAATAAACGCCTCCGCTACCGAGCCTAAGTTATTATACCGCCCTAGAAAGTTAACCCTATAATCTTAGAAGAATTACTATATAAGTCCCGCAACTCTAATAACGTGGAGTTTATAGCCGCTCTAGACCCTAAAATAGCCGAAAAGTCACTAGATAAGCTAATCCGGTTAGGATACTAAAAGAACAAACTCGCAAAAGATATAGTGGCGGCCCTATATAATTAGAAAGCTCGCCGTTAGCTAAAGAAGATTAGGAAATTACTCTGTTGCGATAAATTAGAATATAATATCGTTAACGGATAGATCTACTTCCGCTAATACCTCTTCGTCCCTAATACCCTAGACCTCCGCCTAGAAGTTATCTATCGCTCTTATAGCAGTGGCCCCGCTAGTTACCCTAGCCGGGTTAAGACTCTTAATCTCTTAAATTAAACATACTGGTGGCTAGGAATCTCCTAGTTTACGGCTACCTTCGTTAAAGACTATACCCTATACTTTCGCACTAAAACCCCCCGTTCTACCCCACCTAGTTTTCTAAAGCTACTAGAACTACCTACTCGCCCGTAGACTAATATTTCAATTAACTATATTATAACGCTGCTAGTATACTAACGCTACGGTAAGGCATATAAATATATCCTTATTATTATAAACCGCCTAATAAAAATACAATACTTCGTTCTAGTAATAGGACTCTTAACAGAGGAGCTAGTTAATAGCTTTGTTAATAATATATATAAGCTCCACGGTGCACTAAGCACAATTATCTCTAATCGCGGTATATAATTTATTAGCGACTTCTGGCAACAATTAAGTAAACGCCTTAAGACAACCTTACAACTAAGCTTAGCCTAGTACCTAGAAACGGACGGCTAAACTAAAATCGTTAACGCTGCCGTAAATAAGTATCTCTATGCTTTTGTTAGCTTTATATAAGACGATTAGGTTAACTACTTACTACTTACTAAGTTTGCTATAAATAACCAAGTTAACAAGAGCATAGGCATCTCCCCGTTTTTTACTAACTATAGCTTTAACCCTTGCCTTGGAATTAAGCCTACTGGCCCCCGCCTACTAATACTATCAGCATAAGCAAAGAAGGAGTTCTTCTACGCAGACTCTGTGGCCAACCGCTTTAAGCGGATATTAATACAGCTTAAGGCCCTAGCCTAGATTTCACAGTAACGCTATAAAGATAATACCAATACCTATAGGGACGAGAGCGCGTTATTCTACGAAGGTGATATAGTTATGGTTAGCCTAGAAAATATAAAGATAAACAAACCTAAGAAGAAATGGGACGATAAATGGGACGGCCTATACCCCGTACTTGCAGTATACTAAAGGGCAGTTATAGTAGACCTCTTAGACCACATCTAAGTAAATAAATCCTTCTATATATTTAAGGTCCGCCTCTAGGCTACCGAAGAGATCCTTAGCTAAGTAAATATTAATACCGTAGAGCGCCGTAATGTATAAGGACGAGTAATAGAGAGAGACAATAATGGTAATATAGAAGATAAATGGGAGTTTAAGAAAATCCTTAATATACATAACGAAGACCCCTAAGGCCTAACTTATAAGATTAAATAGAAATATTATAAGGACACAACCTAGCAGCCGGAAGAGGACCTAAAGGGTTATAAATAAGCTGTATAGCGCTTCCATAAGTAACACCTTAAGAAGCCAGGACCCCCAGATTGGGTATAAGATAAGGAAAAGTCACGCTAAGGTTATAGCCGACCACCGTATTAAAAATTTGTGGTGGTTAAGATGTTATAGAACTTCGACCGCCGGTTAAAGTTATTTAATTAGTTAGAATTCTCGCTAAAAGCGCCACGCGCTAACTTTATTTATTGAGCCGACTAATTAGGATTTTTAATATTTTTGCAGCGAAAACAGGTGGTCCCGCGTACTGCCTATTTAAAGTTACTTATTCGGTTTAGGGACTAAACCTTCTAAGGAGGGGAGTACTATCACGGCACTAACCTGACGCATACTGTTCCTACTATTAGCTGGCCCACCACTAGCGCCTTGGCGGCTGGCCCTACTATTTATATACAATACCCCCTTTTACCTTCTTCTCTTCTTTATAGCACAACGTAGTTATTTAGTCTACTTTATTGCAGTACTGTGACACTAACTTAGGCTAATACTTAGTTCGCTTTTTATCCTTAATATGCTATAAATAGGTGTTCTCTAGACATTCCTACCACTGTTGTCTATCTAGGCATTCTTCCGTAAGGAATCTTCCTAGTTAAAGTATTAAGTCCCCTTATTCTTAAACTTCTATAGGGTACTAACCATATATATATTTAGCGTTTTAATATTTCGCCTTATCCGTTATCTAATATATTCTTATTAGATACTTCCAATTTTTGTCCTTAGGTGCTCTATATATATTACATATATTATCTATACATGCTATTTACAATAGTGTATAATATGCTTAATGCTTTAGGTTAACTCTTAGCTTATCTTTATCCTTAAGTTTAAACCTTTTTTATATTAATCTAAGCGTCGTAACTTTATTTGTAGGTACTAAGATTTATCTTTTACTTCTTTAATCCTCTAACTACTCCTTTAGATCTTTTAACGTTATAATTAAGGCTCCCTTAATATAAGTTATAGCCTTCTTTATAATCGGGTGGTCTTGGATAACCTTTTTATCTAACTATATATAGAAATCTTCCTACTTATTATTATACCTTTGCCTATACTACTTTTAGTATAGCTACTTAAGTGTATACGGTTGGTCTATAAGGAAGTATCTCTTTATTACTGCGTTATAATAACCTTTAGTATATCGTTCCTTAAACCTAGTAGGAATCCCTAAATCCTCTTCTTGTTCTAGTTCGGTAAGCCACTTAGCTCTTAGTATGCCTACTTTTAGCCTATTAGTGATTCTTCACACTAGCGCTCTGTCCCTTATACGTCCTAACGTGCTAGATCTCTTATCTAGTTTCTATTCTTGCTATAAGGTAATTCTCGCTCTAAATTCCTCTATAGTTTCTTTTCTTTCACGTCTTGCAAGTGGATCCTTAAAGTTATTATACTTCTTAATCTTAGTATTAACTTTTCGATCTTTAGGCTGAACACTATATTCCCCTAGTAAGTCCTCTAGGTCTATATGTCTGTCTCCTAGTCTAACTACTATTTATATCGTAGATTCTCTAATCTGTAAAGAAGCTCCTTACCTCTTACCTATAGGTGTCCTTATTTATGCTCCAAATTCTTAGTCCCTTAGATTCTTTAATCCTAAGCTCGCTTTTAACTTAAGCTTGGCTCCCGCCTTAGTCCAACTAGGCGTTTATAGTATTCTTATCTCGTCTTAAGAGTCTTAAATCTCACTTATCTTATTTTAAGAGTCTTATACCTATAGGAAACTCTGTCCTAAGCTCATTTGTATATTTCTAAACTAAGCTGCTGCTCTGCTCTATTGGTTTTCGTCTATTATAGGTCCTTAAGCTATCCTTATCCTATCTGCGGAATCTTAGATCTCTTTTATCTCTTCTTAAGAATCTTAAGCCTTTAGCCTTTTGCCTTTATTAAGTGGTAAGCTAGCACTAGCAGTCGTCTACTTACTTAATCTTTTTTAGATACTGCTCCTGCCGTCTTATAAAGCGATAGATGCCGTATCTAACGGTATTATAATACCCGTTACTAAACCTTACTCTATAGCGGTCTCAGTCTCTACTTTTATTACGTTATTAAGGTTTAAATACCCCTAGTTGGTTCCTTTTTCTTCCTTGGCGCTATTAATTAATAAGTACTCTAACTCTATTGTTATTACTGCTAATCTTTATCCGTATGTTGCTGTAATATCTTAATCTAGCTTATAGAGTCGATCTTATTCTTTATCTAACTCTATGGTTCCTCTAAGTCCTTTTAACTCTAGCTCTTATAGCTAATAGCTTGCGCCATACTTAGCGTCTTTATAAATTTAGTATACATTATTATAACAAAACGCAAAACTTCTAATTAAACATTCTTTTGTTCCTCGCAGTATACTGTTATCCCTCTATATATATATATCTTCTGCTAGTTAGGTCCCCTTTATTACATAATAACTCTAACTATCTTTATAATCCCTCGCGAAATAACCCTATTTCCCGCAATTTATATAAGCTCTATCTCTAAACCACTAACTTTGCTATAGAGTCCGCCTAAACGTCTTCTACTAATGAGATCCCTAGTTTAGCCTTTACTCCTTAGTCCTATAATTACTAGATCCTTAACCTCTAGGTTTTTATAGTTTCTTACTCCATCTCTTATAGGTTTCTTTAGTACCGCTTAGGTCTATTAGCTCTACGCCATACTATGGTTTTTAACTTAGCTTTAGTCGTTACGTACTTTGCGTTTTATATAACTATGGAACTCTATCCTAACCCTTCTTAGCCTATTCCCTTTAGAAGATCCTATTATTAATCTTAATCGCTTAATCTATTAATTCCCTTAGGGTATCTATATCTTCCATTAGAATAATTATATTCTAGACTTTAGCCTTAAGTCCTTGCTTATACTATGCCATAAGCGCCCTATTATTCCACTTAACTTGCATAGCTAGTGTTTAGAACTATATTATGTATTTAATTACTAAGGTTTATTACGTAATGTCCTAGAGTTTTTTTTTCGCCGTGGTTACTGCCTCTGGGTCTCCAAATATTTATATAAGTTACTCCATAAATCCATTCTAGCTTAAAAACATAAACCGTACCTCTTAGTTCGTCGTCGTTATTCCATTTGCTTATATCTCTATAAGGTAAAGCTTAAACCACTTAAATGCCCTTCCTAATAAGAACAATCCTGCATACGCTATTTAATCTATAGGTGTCGCCAGCTTTGCTCCCTCTTACGCAACCTTAAAGTGCATTTACATAAGAAATCCTTTAAGCTTTAATCTTTCTCCTAAGAATCTCTTAATCGATAGTAACTTAACCTTTACTGCACCTATCCCGTTAATCCTTTGTTTAAGTGCCGCATTATTTTCTATTAACTGGTTAACTATCTCTTATAACTGTCTAACCGTTATAGGTTGCTATAAGTTAGTATCTGCTATACTAGTGTCACCTCCTAACCTTAAAGTAGTTACCACTGTCGATAGCGTTATAGTGGCTGCTTTTAGTGGCATATTGTTTGACTTCTTATATTAATACTGTAACTAGGTAGTGATTGTATAACGGAACCTTGTAGTAAGAACTACGGTGGGCTCGTTATTAGGCTAGGTGTGTAGGAAATGCAAGTATAAAAGTCAACAACGTAATAATAACTAGTGGAGTGGTTGCCTAACAGATTAACTTTAATTATATTCTAAGAATTACTACAAGGAAAGAACTATCTAGAGTAGGGACTGTGGTCCTTTAAATATATAACCGTACTCCTAGGAAACCCTCCTTATACGTAAGGTACGTATACTCTATCTACTTTATTGCGGATTATATAGATTATATTACGTAACTTGGTTACTATTTCTCGTTATATAGTTCTACCGGATCTATCCTAGACCGTGCCTATATTAACCAACTAGCTTCTTTTAACTCTTCTCTAAGTAGTCGTAACATTGTACTTAAAGCGTCCGTAATATTTATACCTAATCCTCTATAGGAGCCCTTATAGAGTTAAACCGTTATATATTACTACGTAAGGGCAAATTACCGTTAAATTGCCGTTAGATTGCGGTAAAGTGCGATTATATAACCGGAATATTATTAAGATGTCCAGGAACTTTAACCGGCGGTTAAAGTTGTCTAATTAGTTGGATTCTTAGATGCTAAGCCCTATTACATAACGTTGTTTTAAGCCTTTAGCAATACCCCCCTTTTCTTTTTTTCTATACCTTAAGTATCCCTTTTATATATATATAGTAACTATAGCGTCGCCGGAGCTCCGCCTCTATAAGAGGGGGGGTAGTATTATGGAACCCCACCGCAGGGGCCTCTATAGGAGAGCCCCGTGCTCTTATATATACCTCGCGTATAGCTTATATCAGCTACGCGTAGGTATATTACCTCCTTACGCCCTCAACCCTTACGATCGATCGCGTAACGTCTTATAGACTCCTCGAATACATACGCTTTGTAGCCACTGCCCCCATCCCGTGACAATTTAGGTGTAGATTATATCGCATACCTCTCTGCAAGACGGGGCAGTGTTAGCAAGAGCACGTAAATTAACTTAACACTAAAGAATAAAGCTCTATATATAATATATATACAAAATTTAATATATTTATAGCCTTATCTATAAGGCCTTGGTTTTCTAGCAGAATGATTAACCGCCTATAAATGCAACTTCCTAATTAATGCGTGCGGAGCACAGCTTTAAGGACACATTTATCAATGTAAGGGATAATCTCCCTCTACCGTAAGGTAATAGTAATTAGGGGCTAACTATAAGGAGGGGAATAATATAAGGGATATTATTGCGGATACCTTAAGTTACCCTTAGAACAACCCCCAGACGCCCCTTATATGGTCGCTAGTTATATACTAAAGGTATATACCTATAGTATAGAGTCTTTACAATCCCTAAGGCCTTACCTCCTTAAGGATTTGTCTCTTTTACTAATCTATTCTATTTTATAATCGTGTCCTTATAGCTTCCTATTTATAAAGACCCCTTATATATAAAGACTTAGATATAAATTTATATAAAAATCTTTAGGTTTATTTTAATAATAAAGTATTATATATAAACGCTAGATAAATAGGCATTAGATTTAAAGAATTAATAGCTATATACGGCTGTTATAGAGACTTAAAAGGATTTCTAAATAGCTAAATAGGAGTGTAGTTACAGCCAAATCTATATAGGGGTATTAAGGCAGATAAACTATCTGCTAAATAAATAAATAAAGATAATCGTTAGGGTAAAAACTAACGAAAATTTTAACCGAGTTTACGCTTACTAAGCCTTTTATTTAGAGCTTCGATGTGGAGCCTTAATTTAGAAGCTTTTAATCCAGAAGCTATTAGCTTTAAGGCTTTTAGCTTAGGGGCGTTTAATAGAGCTTTTATAGCTAGTAATTAAGATTATATTGGTCACAAATCTAGTATATATTTGGACAATAGAGCTTTAATACAGAGCCCTCTACGTAGGATATGATAGAGCAGTTGATTGTAATTCCGATTTAAAGCTTTATATACTAAATATTTTCGATCGCCTAATAACTAAATCGCCGCGTGGCTGTCTACTACCTTAATACGACGACGCGATTATACGACGACGCAATGGCTTAGTGCCGAGCAATGGGAGGAAGGGGAAGAGAGGGAGGGGAGGGAAGGGAGGGAAGGGAGGAGATTAGGGGTGGCTCGGCCACTATAAGAAAGTCGTAATATTGGTATAGTATTAAACTTTAAAAATTGTATCTCGGGAGCTTAATTAACGACCCCTATATAAAACGTTAATAACGTCCGATTTTAGAATACTAAATTGGCAGATCTTCTAGGAACGCTTATTATAAGCAGCTCTAAGTGCGAAATCTAAAATATTTAGCAGTGGTATAGGTATGGGAGGGGGCATGTATTTGCGTTCCCGAATGTTATTACATAACGCAATTTTTGGGCGAGGAAAATTAAAAGTCTCCCTAGGGGTAGAGCGTTAGCGTCTTACTGGAGTCTCCTCCCGTCTTCTCTCTTACCTATTATCTCCTCATTTAATACTGTCTATATCGCCACGTTAACTAATAGATCCCTTAGTGGAGACTAGGGAGGGGTATTAGAGCACCTTTAGCTCCTATAAGGAAGAAGAAAAGAAGAGAGGAAGGTATAGAGGAGGGAGTATTTATAGACGGGAGGAGGCCTATAAGCACAGGAGATTAGGCAGCTATAATATAGCTATTGACGTTGCTTAACTAACACCTACTAGAGGCTCCTCCGTCCTTCCTGTTTTCTCTCTTACCTATTATCTCCTTATCCGATGCTGTCTATATTGCCACGTCAATTAATAGATCCCTCAGTGGAGACTAGGGAGGGGTATTAGAGCACCTCCAGCTCCTATAAGGAAGAAGAAAAGAAGAGAGGAAGGTATAAAGGAGGGAGTATTTATAGACGGGAGGAGGCCTACAAGTATAGGAGATTAGGCGGCTATAATATAGCTATTGACGTTGCTCGACTAATACCTACTAGAGGCTCCTCTGTCCTTCCTATTTTCTCTCTTACCCGTTATTTTCTCGTCCAATGCTATCTATATCGCTACGTTAACTAATAGATCCCTTAGTGGAGACTAAGGAGGCGTATTAGAGCACCTCTAGCTCCCTATAAGGAAGGAAGAGTAGGTATAAAAGAGGGATTATTTATAGACGGGAGGAGGCCTGTAAAAGGAGTGGTAGTAAGGTTAAGGCGCCTTGGTCACTGCTAGGTGGCATTATATCTTATTAAGAGGGTCTACTATAGTAACCAAGTGGGGTTAATTTAGAAGTAATATGCATTCTTAGAGGTTACGTAATTTATTATATAAGCGACATTTCCGCCCTAAGAAAAAAATCTAAAATTTTCTAAAAATCGATTAACGCTATAGATAGCAGTAATATTAATCCGCCAATACTGCCAATTCTCCCTGTATACTATTGTATGTATATTTAACAGCTCCGGAGGTAATAAGAAGGTAGGATAGATAGGGGGGTTAAAATTTAGACAAATCGGACTTTGTAGTTAAGCTGTTCGAAAGTTAGGAAACTAAAATAAATGCCGCATTCTCCGCTTACCTCCGAGCTAGTACATAATTTCCTATTTAGGAAAAGTCGTTTATAAGTAGTTGCTGCTGCCTCCGTACAAAATCTTCTTATTATACCTCTTTGGTCTTACTTATAGATAATTAAAATCGTTTTATATTGAACCTACGTTTAAATATAAGCCCTAAAAGCTTCTTAACTTATAAGATTGCTATATAGGTTAGCCCAGCTGTCTTATCCTTTTCTTTAACATTTAGAACCACCTAGTTAAGTATTAGGCCTTAGCTTTTATATACGGTAAGAGCAAAAGCTAAAGTAATTAGAAATTGACGCCGTAAGTAAGAGCCTTTTATATCCTCCTACTTATAAAGCACGGAAAATATAGGGACGACTTTCTTACTATTCTGCTAAGTAAATAGGGTAGGTCCGTTATACCTATCTACCGCAATTTGTAGTAATTAAGGCTGATCCTTTTTAATATCCGCGTGTCCCTTCCATATGACATCTTTAACTATACTAGTAGTACCGTTTACTAAGCCTAGTTTAACCCAGATATTTTATATTAGTATTACTTTCGCGCCAATACATAGGGCTAGATTCTTTATAGTATCGCACTAATTAGGAGTAACTTTCCGCGCACCTACACTAGTATTAACTAACTTAATAGCCACTACTGGCTGTAAAAGGTCGCGAAGCCGAATAGTATTATACTTACCTATAGCAGCGCGTATGCTATATAGCCGAATTACGTTATTAAAGCCCGCAACGTTATCGGTGGATAGGTCCTGCTTATACCTAGTTAAAAGAAGCTTTTAGGTTGAATTACTTATAGAATTACTACGTAGCTCCGTAAGGGCGGTCCTAAATACAGAGCTCTTAGCGTTATTACCGCCCTGCCGTATAACTTAATCTAGGATAGCTGTTCGTTAATCGCCTTATAGGCTCCCTTTCTATAGCTGGCGAGCTCTGACGGCCTAGCGGGTAAATTGCTATATAAGGCCGCCTAACCTATAGGGGGAAGCTGATGGAAATCGCCTACTAGCAAGATGTTTAAGCCTTTAAAGTAGTTGTCGTTATATATAGGGTAGATTAACGGAGGCGGTAATTAATCTAGGCTAGATGTACTTGCCTAATTATAGATTTCTTGTTAAGGATAAGATAGTAAATATCCTTAAAAGCTTGTTGTAGAGGCGTAAGACTAGTAGTAGGTAATTTGTTAAACGGATGGTTTACTAGCAACCTTAATAGATTATATATAGTTCTGCCGTTAATATTAAAGGCAGTTACCCTAGTAGGGGCCACTTAAGCTAATAGCGACGGCTTACTATTAGTCCTTGCCATATTATAGAGCGTAGTAGAAAGGACAGCAATAAGATACAATTTACCGGTTCCTACCTCTCTATTAATATTAATCCGCAATAGGGGGGGCCTAAGGCCCACTTAGATCTACCTATAGTGATTAACTATAATATTATAGATATAACGCTAACCTAGTTATAAGGAGGATGGAGTTACTGTTTAGAATAGGCGGCTCTATAGTAGAGGCTGTAGCCGTACTTTCTGCTAATAAGTCTTCTTATTAAGCTACGGGTATGTACCCTAATACGTACTCTAGTTATAGTTATAATTAAGCTCCCTATTACCAAGCCTATTAGGATCCTTAATTTTAACTCCGTTAGTATTTTGAACGCGGGCATATAGGGCCTTAAAGGACTAGTATAGCTCCAAGTCGTCTGCAAAATCGTCCTTAAACTTATTAATATTATTAGCAGTTTCACGACCTTCCTCTAGTTTCTGATTGCAGAAGTAGTTAGGTGGGTGCTAATAAGAGTTAACGTAAGCCTAATAGGAAGCCATATAATTAGGGGCCCTAAATCTATTAGTATAAGTAGCTACTTCCTTATACTCCCTTTACGGGTAATAAAGAATAAGATTTATACGGTAGAACTTAGGATACTATAGATAGAAACGATCACCGTTATATCGCAGAAAGTACAATATAACTTAAGGCCTTGCTCTTAGCCGACGCTTATAAGTAGAGTAATTAAAATAGAGTAGAAAATTAAGGAAAGTAACGTCCTCTACTCTATCTGGGCGGCGCTTATATTTCTTATAGTTAGATAGTCCGCACCCTCTTAGTTGCCCATTATTAAGCTTATATATAGCGCTTTAATCGTCCTCCTAGTAATAGTCTAAAGTTACTATATTCCTAAAGCCTTTATAAAGGGGAATGTTAAGAAGTAAATAGTATACCTCCTGCGCTAACTAATCGCGTTTAGTAATAAGCTTGTTTATAAACCTAGCCACGACTAAACTAAAGGTATAAAGGCTATCAGCGTGCGGCTATACTAATTAGAGTAACTCCTAGTAGGAAGTCGACTTCTTCTCTTCCTTACTGCAATATTTGCCTATATAGTTAACTATTACTAATATACTTATAGCGGGTAACGTATTAATATTCGCCATTTACGCTAATATTATAGCTGTATTGTAACCATTAAGAAGCTTATCGTTACGCTGTGGATAGAACGTCCAGTAATATAGATTTTAATCCTTTAATACAGCGGCCTTATTATGGAAAGAGCGTGGAAAATAGAAGCGGCACTCCTTTACTCCAGTGGAGCCTTTCTTTAATCTTAAACAGTAAGATTTGGTACAATTACGGTGCCGTTAAAATCGATTAAGGTAGGTAGTAAGAAGCTTACTGGTATTAAGCTATTCTTTATAGCTAAGAGTAGAAGGATATCGGAGATCAGGAGGCCTAAATTAATTAGGATTAACTACGGATATAAAAGTAGTCTAGTACTTAGTAAAAGCCGCCCTTAACTTACTAGCTAACGGATTTAGCCTTAAGGCTGTTAAACTCTATAAGAAGCTATATATATGGCCGCTACCTTATACCTACTACTTATATCGGGACTAAAAGTCTGTGCCATTAAATAGGCCTATAAGTATGTGCTTCCTAACAGATCAAAGCGGCGATATAGCCAGTAAGCAGCAATATGCGGATTATTATTAAGATTTTAAGAAGCAATCCGGTAGCGCTAAGCCTTATTAGTAGCCTTATATTCGTTAAATAGAGGTATATAAGAGTGTAGATTATAATAATATAGATTAGCAGCGCTAAGTGTAAAGAATAGAGACCCGCTCTTAATTGTATAGGCTTATATATATTCTTTACGGCGCTTATACCTTAATTAACTAAGTTCTATAACACTAGAGGTGTATAAAAGGGCTAATAAAAGGAAGGAAAGGCTACCGTTTAACTTTATTACAGGAGTACTCGTTAGCGTAGTTAATTTAGTGCTTTCTATTATATAGCAGGACAAGAATTTAGTACAGTTTTTAATGATAGCTTACTTATGTAGCAATAAGGACGTTAATAAAGTTAATTGGCGTTGGCCGCGAGTATATAATTCCTTCCTTAAGAAGCTGGTAGCTAATATTTAGGGTAACGATTTAATTAAGAAGTTAAAGCCTCCTAGGCTCTCTATCGACTACAATAACTAGATAGGCGGCGTTAATATTTACAATTAGCTTTAAAGATACTATACTACCTAGATTACTACTATACGCACCTAGCTGCCCTTATTCTTCTAGGCACTTAATGCGGCTATAATTAACGCCTATATTATTAGTAAGAAGATCTTTTAAACGTTAAGGAGGCCCTTTTAAACCTACTACCGTTTCTATATATAATTAGTATAGAACCTCATTATTATAGATAGTTAAAAGATGGGCCTAAATAAGCACGATACTAAGCGTCTTCTTTGTTAAAGCTTACTAAAATACGGGTAATATTAATCTGGTATTAGGCCTGGTTATAAAAATAAAACGAATTAAAGAACTACCTATATTACTGCTAAAACCCTAGTACCTACAATTCGACAGTATAAAATGCGAACTTACTATTCTATTAAAAGCTTTATAAGGAAACAAGGCTATAAGAGCCTATTAAAGTGCTAAATGTGTAGATGGAAGGAGGTAAAGAAGCTTATAGTAAAAGTTAGGCAAACAGTATATAAATGCGAGGCCTATAGGCTTCCTTTATGCCTTTAGTGCTTTAACAACTTTTATTTAGTAGGTAACAACTAGGTAACTATTTTAGGTCCTTTACTTCCTTATACCTCTAATATTAAGACTTTAAAGCTAATTAAGCCTCTACTATAGCGTCCTTCTTAGCATCCTTTAAGCCCTCCTCTACTGCTTTTAATTAATCCTCTATATTAAATAACCGCTAGTTAAACCGTTTAACTACTTATAGCACTTAATACATCTCATTTAATATATATAGCATATCTTCCCTTATAACCTTAAGCTGGTCCTTTACTGGCTTATCCTTATTAATGTTAAGAACGCGTATAAAGTAAGTAGGTGGCAGTAATTTGGAGGAGGACTCTAATGGAGGATTTTCCTATATAATTAGCAGCTGGTTAATAGAGGAAGGGCGGAAACCTGCAGCCATAACGTTATATATCGCGACTTTTTGCCTAACTTTATTAAAAAAAAAATAGAGGTGTTTTTGGTGGTGGCCTACTGCAGTATCTTATCGGCATCGCAATATTGACGCGTTTTGGTGAGGCTTGCTAATAAAATTACGCTAGCTAGGGTGCCTATAGCATACTAACCTAGGTAGGAGCGCCGAAAGCGCTAATATAAAAGGTCCGTTTTACTATATAAAGGGATGGGCACCTTATAGGGAGAAAACTGCTAGTCCTAAAAAGAAGAGGAAATCTCTTTTTGCTCCGTCCTCTATATATTATACTATATTACGTAATAGTCGTTAAATTTAGCGGTACTATTTTAAGGTTCTATATTCTGTATTCCGGCACTAGCAGCTAGTTAGTTATAGTAGACGTTATAATAAACGTAGGGCTTACGTAACTAGGGGACTATATAAAAAACCCTACCTTAGGCGGCGTTATTGTTCTTCTCTTTTTCTTTTTCTAGCTTTGGATCTTTATTAATAAACAATCCAATTATATAGGCTTGCATGCATCCTTTTTGCTATACTTATACCTTAATTAACTAGGTCGCTAATAGGAGGTATAAAAGGCTATTATAGAACAACAACTCCTCTCTCTAATTAAAAGTAGGCAGCAGCGTTGCTAACATATAATTAATCTATATATAATAGTAGCTTAAATATACACTCTAATTATTTATTTTAGACCCCTTGACTTAATACTATAGTAAATAGTTAAGTGGCGTAAAGGGGTATAGATGAGGCGTAGGGAAATATCGGGCGGGTAGAAAAAAGGGGGACGAATAAGAGGGCAAATAAATCGTTTTAGGTTGAAACGAATTAATAATATTATTTAGGACTAGGACTAGGACTAGGACTAAAGGCTAGAGCTAGTCCTCTAGCTTACTTTATATTAATTTCTAATTAGCCTTTTTCTATAGCGGTCTCCTAAGTAGTAGATGCCCCTCTATTACCTCTATATCTACCTTTATAGTAATTAAAAAGTAATTAAACCCTATATACTAGCAGTCTAATCTTTAACTCTATAGCAGCCTATTAGTAATTTAAGGTAATATTAGCGACTTAGTTAATTAAGGCATAAGCACAGTAAGAGGGACGCGCAAGCCTATATGATTGGATTGTCTATAAACGAAAATCTAAAGCTAGGGAAAGGAAAGGGGAAGAAGAGTAGCGTTGCTTAATATTTTATAAGATCTTTACGTTATATAACCGCAATATACGGTAATCTATAGCAACTTACCAGTGTAAAGATCTGCTAGGTTCTACCAACTAAGTTATACCAGTGCTATAATATTACCCCCCCCCCTTTAGTAAAGCCTGCCCTTAGGCTTTATATATCTATATTACTCCTATAGGGCGTTTTTATCTTTATATTCTTCTAGTAGCCTATTATCTTTACTATACTAGCACTCTATCTACTTATCTAGGTACTTTAGGGGTCCTAGTTTATTAGGGTAACGGCTATAGAATTCTTAAAGCTTATAGGGACTGCTAATAAAGTTCTATGCAGGGTACTAGGTAGGGTCTAGGTTATAGCCTTTCCAACTAACACAGTACTTTAGCGTTTTCCTTACTAGTTTATAGGCTAGTACTTCTTTAATCTCCTATTTATTATTGTAACGGCTTAAGCTATTAAACAAATGCCTTAACAGAGGCTTAAATAAATACTTTAAAGGTGAAGCGAATAAATGCTATATTACGAAGATATTAAGCTAAGGAGCAAGAGAAGGTGGTAAGGCTACGTCTATATACACATGCCAAGTCCTAAGCAAACCCCTAACTAGGTAACGCGCCCCAGCGCCGTTACAATTATTGCCACTAACTTAAATTAGTAGGGGAGGTTCGTTCTTTTATTTAGGTAATAGGTTGTTTATAGCTTTTTATAGCTTATCTAGTAAAAAAATAGGGTAAACCTTAATTAAATCCAGGAGCTTTACTTTATATAAGTTACCTATCTTCTTAACATTAAGAAAAAATTTACTAGCATCTGATTTTACTTTTCTGCCATTTTAGCATTTTCTAGCATTTAGCAGCTAAATGCGGCATTTATTACTAAGTACTAGCATTTAGCCGCCAAATGCCGCATTTATAATTAAGTATTAGCATTTAGCTGCATTTATAATTAAGTATTAGCATTTAGCTACTAAATGCTAGAAAATGCTAAAATGGCAGAAAAGTAAAATTAGATGCTAGTAAATTTTTTCCTAATATAGAGGCTCTGTATAAAGTTTTATATAAAGTTTAAAGTTCTATATAAAGTTCCGCATAAAGCTCTACGCGAAGCTCTATATAAAGCTCTACGCGAAGCTCTATATAAAGCTCTGCGCAAAGCTCTATATAAAGCTCTGTATAAAGTTCTATATAAAGCTCTATATAAAGCTCTATACGAAGTTCTATACAAAGCTCTGCACGAAGTTCTACACGAAGTTCTATACGAAGTTCTATATAAAGTTCTGCACAAAGCTCTATACGAAGCTCTGTATAAAGTTCTATATAATACTCTATATAATACTCTACATAAAGCTTTATACGATGCTCTATATGAAGCTCTGCGTATAGAGGCTCTATATAAAGCTCTATATAAAGCTTTATATATAGAGGCTCTGCATAAGGCTTTGCGTAAAGCTCTACGTACGGAGGCTCTATATAAAGCTCTATATGAAGCCTTTGTGTATACGCGCGATATACTACTATTAGGTCCCCGCTATATTCCCGATAGCCTCTATACGTGCCTCTGCTAAGTATACCCCCTATATACACCTAGGTAGCCACCTTATTTTTTACCCTTTCTTATATCCTCCCTACCTAGGAAGATACTAGAACGACAGCTAGCAGACGACTGTTGCCGGAGCTAGACGACCGTCAGAGCTAAACGACCGTCGTTAGAGCTAGACGACCGTCGCTAGAGCCAGATGACCGTCGCCAGAGCTGGACGATTGTCGTTAGAGCTAGATGACCGTCGTCAGAGCTAGACGACCGTCGTTAGAGTTAGACAACCATCGTCAGAGTTAGACGACCGTCGTTAGAGCTAGACAACCGTCGCCGGAGCTAGATAACCGTCGCCAGAGCTAGACAACCGTCAGAGCTAGACGACCGTCGCTGGAGC
>Ga0307515_10007948_pt1 | contig 20821 bp, 11 predicted proteins | sample 17_EM_MG_FD_194513 | JGI IMG/M metagenome (GOLD analysis project Ga0307515, IMG submission 194513) | Populus trichocarpa ectomycorrhiza microbial communities from riparian zone in the Pacific Northwest, United States - 17_EM | ecosystem: Host-associated > Plants > Roots > Unclassified | place...
CTCACTTCCTGCTTAATTTCTTCACAGCACACGCATCCCATAATCAGAGCTGAACTAATAAGTCTTCATTAGCAGAGACTTTTTGTCTCCAGTTTCCTCTTCATCGATGCTAAACCAGATATTGTATGTTGTGTATCAAATCCTATTAAATTTATACATTAATTTACTCAATATTGCAATGCTTGATTTTGGCCTGCCAGAGGGATTCTTGTTTTTGTTCTCTTCGTCCTTGTTGCTTGAATTATTTGTATATTTCTTTTGTGTTACAATATTTCTGCTGCCATTCCTTCATGGGAAGCGCCATTGAAGAGCTTGAAGAGTTCTTTATTGTCTCATGTACTGCCATTCACAACATCATAGAAAAATTATCCATGATCATAATTAGCAGCAATTACTGAAGCACTCTCAGACCTTATTTTTCGAATTAGGTACCAAAAATTACGTCGCTCTAAATAAATGTGCATTTAGAATTTCTTTTTAAGAGTTAGGATATATACCGGACTAATTTTTATGTACAAGATTAAAGGAATGTTTGATAATATAATAGCAGTCGCTATTTAAAGTGATTTTTGTTAGAAAATATATTAAAATAATATATTTTTATTTTTTAAAAAAATATTTTTAATATCAGCACAATAAAATAATATAAAAATATCAAAAAATATTAATTATTTGAAATAAAAAAAATTAAAAAAATTAATTTTTTTCAAAAATATTTTTTAAAAATAAAAATAAATATATTTTAAATACTTGTTTGATATTATGATAGCTTTTCTATCTTAATACCTTCCATTAATTATTAACCTTGGTATACAAGAGTTGGGTGTTTAGCCTAAATATTGGTGACACGTTCTCTTCCCTACATCACAGGGATTCAAAACATATGAGAATTAATAAAAACATATTTATAAATATTAATAAAATATTAAAGGGTTGAAGCCACATCTACAAATTACTATTTATTAGAATAATTTTTTTATTAGTTTTTTTTAATTTTATTCTTTAATATTATATTGTTTTATGAATTATCATTTCAATTTGGTTATATACTAATCTCAATATTTTAACTTTTTTTTTTATTAAATTAAACCTTCAATACTAGATCTATTGAAGCAGATTTTCATATTTTTTTTTTATTATTTTCTATAAATTTATTTTGATCTCATGATTAAAATCATGAGTTTAATAAGTTAACTCGGGTTGACTTAAGTTATTTTTTTATACTTTCTAATTGATTCTTTTTTTGATTTCATTTTCGGATATTGAATTTTTTGGAAATCAGATTTTTTTTTTAAATTTTCTTTCTACAGGGATGACCCGGACATAAGTTTAACAGGTTAACTTAAGTTAATTCTATTTATTTTCTGGTCATTTTTTAATTGAATATTTTTTTAATTGGGCTTCATATTTTTTAATTTGTTTTATGTATGGTTATCTCAATCTCATGACTCGAGTTGCTGGTTTGACATGTTAACTTAGGTTGAATCGGTTTATTTCTTGGGTCCTTTTTAATTAATTAATTTTTCCAATTTCACCCTCCAAAATCTCAATCTCAATCTTATTCCTTTTCATTTATTTTTTTAATTTTATTCTTTAATATTAAGTTGTTTGGGAATTGAACTTCATAGTGTTTTTCAATTTACTTTCTATGGAGTTATCCTGCTCTCATGAATTTAGTTTTTTTCTCAATTGAACTTTCGACAATGGATTTGTTGGAAATGAAACTTTATAATCTTTTTATTTGCTTTTATGAAGTTATCATATCTCATGATCTAGGTCGCAAGTTTAACAGATTAGCCCAAGTTGACTTAGGTTGTTGTTTTTGTCTTTTCTTATTTTATTTTTCGATTTCATTTTTCAACATTGGTTGGTTGAAAATTGAGTTTCATAATTTTTTTTATTTGCTTTTCATGGGTTTATCATGATCTCATGATGTAGGTTGTTAATTTGGAACGTTAACCTGGGTTAACCCGAGTAGTCTTTCTTGTCCTTTTTTATTTTCAAATTTATCATTCAATATTAGATTGATTAGAAGTTGATATTTATGATTTATTTTTTATAGGGTTATCATGGTTTCATAACTAGGATGAAAGATTTGACAAATTAACCTTAGTTGATTCAATATCTCATCGTCTTAATATTTAAAAACAAATGTCATTCAAAAATTACCTTATTAATATTTTAAAAAATTATCGAATAATATATATTATATTTTAAGTTTATAATTATTATTTTTATTAGAAAAGATGTTAGCAAGAATATTTTTACTATATTAAAAATAATAATTCAATTAACCCGCAACGCATAACAGATCAATAATGTATCAATCAAAATATAAATGACTTGATTAGAATATAATAAAAAATACTTTATTTATTATTATATACCCCCAACATAGTTTCAAATAAAAAAAACAAATAGTGCTAATAACCATGGCTACGTGCACAAAAAAATCAATTTAGGAATTATATATATTTTTTATTTTTTAGCCATGCTATAAATAATGTAATGACGGCTTAATCCAAATTTAAAAAGTTTATTATAATTTGTTGATTAAAAAGGTATTTAACCACCAAATAATTCTTTTATTTTTTCAACATTCAAGGCTATTATTGAGCCAACAACTTTGATATTTGAGTCAGTCTAAATTATCAAAATTTAGAATCAATTAGTCTATTCTCAAAAGGATTAAAATATTTACTCTAGTAATAAGTGTAATTTGAGTCAATTCTCATATATTAATTTTTTTTAATGAGTCTAAAGATAAAAAATTTTATCCAGTTCAATTAGATTGAATTTTTATTTGACTTGACATATATGAGGGTAGTGAAGGGTCCACATGAATTATTATTTTTTTAAATTATTTATTGATGAATATGTAAATTTTACAAGTTAATTTGTATTTTGTAATTTATTTATGGTTTTATTAAAAACATATATCATGTGATATTGTGATTCATTGAATGTTTTAATTTTTTAAGATATGATTTTCAATAAATATTTTATATCATATAAAAAATCCTACACAAAACAGAAAAAACAACTTAAATAATTCCAAAAGGATAAATATAAATATAAATCCACGATTTAATTAAAAACAAAAAATCAGTTAAAAAGGACCAAAATTACACAATCGCAAATTAAAAATCTGAAACGGCACCGTGTGCCTCCTCCACTAAAACCCTACCATCCTACAGTAGCAGTAGCTTATTTCCTCCTCCCAAAACCCTAAAACCTAAAAAATCAGCACCATCACTTCACAACTCCAATCATGGCCAAAATCAGCAGCATCCACGAGCAATCACACAAGCCTCACCGCCTACGGCAAGCCGGCCCATCAAAGCAAACAAAGAAGAAGAAACAACAAGGAGGCGGAGAAGAAGAAAAGAAGCGAAACCCTAAGGTCTGCCCTTCTCTCTTTCTTTACTTTTCCCTAAAAGCTGTTTCTTTTATCGTTATTTTGAAAAGTTTGTAGCTAAAGTTGAAATCTTTTTTTTAGGCGTTTGGGTTTAAGTCATCGGTGAAAGCGAAGAAATTGCAGTCAAGAACTGTAGAGAAAGAGCAGAGGAAGCTTCATGTGCCTACTATTGAGAGGAATTATGGTGAACCTCCTCCTTTTGTTGTTGTTGTGCACGGTCCACCTCAGGTATGGGAAGTTAGGGTTTTTAGAAATTGTGGAGAATTGAGAGAAGTTTTGTGACATTGTAATTGTTATGTGATTTTGGTGACTGTAAGGGCTGTAGGGGTTTGTGGAAAAAAAAAGATTTATAATTGTTTGATTTGGAAACTGTTTTTTTGTGATTTTTGGATTTACAAAGTGATGAAAAATTGTCTTTATTATGATTTTACAATTGATTGTTGTTACATTTGGTGGTAGGTTGGGAAGTCTCTGTTGATAAAATGTCTTGTGAAGCATTATACAAAACATAATATCCAAGAGGTTCGAGGACCCATTACTATTGTATCAGGTTTGTCCTTTGTGAGTTCCATTCAGTATTAGTTGTGGTAGTAAAGGTGGGTTCGTTATTGGTGATTTAGTTTGGAGCTTACTGTGGTTTGTGTGAATTTTGTTAGGTAAGAAAAGGCGGGTTCAGTTTGTGGAGTGCCCAAATGACATCAATGGCATGATTGATGCTGCAAAGTTCGCTGATCTGGCTTTGCTTCTGATAGATGGAAGTTATGGTTTTGAAATGGTGAGATATCTAGATCGTGATGTTTGATTCTTTTCATTGTCTTCCCCATTTGATACAATGGATCGCCAAAAGTTTTTGGGGGTGAAATGTTGTTCTTTTAACTGACAATTGGGTTTAATTTAGACATAAAACCTCTTGTTACATATTTTTGCAAGGCTCTATGAAGTATGTCATGTTCCTGTTCAATCAAGAATGAGAAATTTGATTTTGTATCCCATTGCAGGAGACTTTTGAATTTCTTAATATTTTGCAAGTTCATGGATTTCCAAAAATTATGGGAGTCCTTACTCATCTTGATCAGTTCAAGGATGTGAAGAAACTTAAAAAAACAAAACAGCGACTCAAGCACCGTTTCTGGACTGAAATATATGATGGGGCAAAGTTGTTCTATTTGTCTGGTCTTATTCATGGCAAGTAAGTATCTCTGAGATGCTCATCGTTTAGGATCATACACTTATAGATATGTGGAAAAACATATTCCCTGTGAATATTTCTTTTGAATTGATTGCATTCATCAACTTTTCCTAATGAACAGGTATGTTAAACGAGAGATTCACAACCTTGCAAGATTTATTTCTGTTATGAAGTTCCATCCATTGTCTTGGCGAACTTCTCATCCCTATGTTTTGGCGGATCGTTTTGAAGATGTTACTCCTCCTGAAAGAGTGCGTGTGGACAATAAATGTGATAGAAATATCACACTTTATGGTTATCTACGTGGTTGTAATTTGAAGAGAGGCACCAAGGTATGTTTTCTCTACCATTTGAGTGTGAATTTTGCCTTCTGAAATTAGCAAGTACTCCAAATTTTATTGGAACTGAAAGTGAAAACCATTTTTTTTTATCATTTAGTTGTCCTTTCATGCGTTTCTTATGGGTTAAATTATTTGTCACATCTTGAGAAGCAATGTTGTTTGTGATTGACATACTTTTATCCTGTTAGTTCAACTACATTTTTATTATCTTCTTGTTGTAGAAATAGGGAGCTACCTTTGCCTTGATTTTTTCTCCTTAAGTTTCACATTTGTGTTCTAAAGCACATTTTATGAAACAGGTGCATATTGCTGGTGTTGGAGATTACAATTTGGCTGGTGTTACAGCCTTGGCTGATCCTTGTCCTCTACCATCAGCTGCCAAAAAGAAAGGATTGCGTGACAAGGAAAAATTATTTTATGCACCCATGTCTGGCCTCGGGGATCTGGTATATGACAAGGATGCTGTCTACATAAACATAAATGACCACTTTGTCCAGTATTCAAATGTCGATAATAAAAGTGACAGAATGACACACAAAGGTTTGTATATTGTTGTTGGTTGGAGCTATGTTTGATACTTGGAACTCATGAACACATTTGTCATATTTACTTTGAAACATTTGTATTTGTTTGTATCTTCCACTGCTAAAGGAAAATATTTGCAACTGCCACTGCTAAAAGTATCTAGTTCCTTTCTTACCAGGGAAGGACCAAGATGTAGGCGAGTCTTTGGTGAAGTCACTGCAGAATACAAAATATTCTATTGATGAGAAGTTAGAAAAGAGCTTCATTAGCCTTTTCAGTCGGAATAATATCTCATCTGAAGCTCAGAATGATGCAAAAGACAATCACAGATCTGTCGATCATTCATACAATCTAGAACCTAATGAGTTAGGTGAGGAAAGTGATGCTGAGGATCTTGATGGTTCTGAGTCTACGGACGAAGATGAAGCTGCTCAAAAAGATGCTGTGGTAAATGGAGAAAGTGATGGCTCTGATGAAGAGCATGGTACTGCAGCCAAGCAGAAAGCTGATCCTCAAGATCGCATGAAAGAACAAGTTGAGTTTCATGGTGGAAGGCTAAGGAGAAAAGCAATGTTTGGAAACGACATTGATGATAAGGATCTCAAGGTAATCAATGCTGTTACTTATGTGTCTTTAAAGAACCATTTTCTGACAAGGAATGGGACCATAAAGAAAGGAAAAGTGATTATAAAGAAAGATTATTTCAAAGCTATATTTAGATGTTTGATTCTTTCTTATACTTCTGCATCTGTCTTTGCGTCTATGCTCTGTCCTTATGTTTGGGAGCCAGCATGAGTATGCTTAGGAAAATAGTATCAAAACTCATGTACTTGTGTGATGCTTCTTTATTGCCTGATAAATTGATCTATAGGTTATAGAGAGGTGCTCTGGTTTTTTTTTCCTCAAAGCCCAAACCTGCTCTTGCACTTGGTTAGAGTGCTTTCTCTATCAAATGCACATTTTTATTTCATTGGGCTTTTGATTGCCGCAGCAAGCTGTGAGGTTGAGCGTAGCTACTCTGAAATTGAGCAATAAATTGGATAGCTTTCAGAAAATGTTCATCTTTTGGTGTACATAGGACATGATGTCCTCAATGTCATCTTGATGATATGTTTAGAATTTCTTGTCACCTAAATATTTCAAGTTGCATTACCAGAATTTACTCTATCTCTGGAATACTAATTCTATTAATCACTTCAGGATTGTGATGAAGGGAGTGAAAGTGATGACGATGTAGGTGATCAATCATTGTCTGATTCAGAGTTTTCAGAGGAAGACAGAGATGGTAACTTCTGCTTACATAACTTGTGTATGTTGCATGATGCATTTACAATTCAAACATGTTTTTGGGAACCATCTGTTTTCATGTATCCCTAAACATGATTCCACAAACTATGGTCCACTTTCTATCAAAATCTATTCAATGTATTTAGGATTGGTAATGGAAATGTGTGTTGGAAGATTAATAATCTGGTATTGTTAGGTTATTCAGTCAGATTTGCTTTCACTTCTGAAGATTTTCTTGAATTTCAAACTTATTTTTTTAACTGGTCTCCAGAAGAGGACATGGGAAATATATCAAAGTGGAAAGAGTCACTGGTGGATAGGACTTTTTCAAAACAGAATAACAATCTCATGCAACGTGTGTATGGGAAATCAGCATCCACTCCCATTAATGAAAAGCAGGATGGCAGTGAGGATGAGGAAAGCGACGATGAATTTTTTAAGCTAAAAGGAGAAGGAAATAAGGTTCGAAACACAATATAGAGAATGTGTTTTTTTAATAAAATTTGTTAATAAGTAAGGTATTCATGTACTTATCAGCCCTTATTTTTCTTGTTGTCTATTTATTGCAGAAATTGAGAGAAGGATTTGATGTTGAAAATGTTGATGCTGATGAATGCTCGAAATTTACAAACTATTCAGATCTAAAAAACTGGAAAGATGAAGAGATATATGAAAGTATTCGTGATCGTTTTGTCACCGGTGATTGGTCAAAAGCTGCCCAAAGGAATAAGCTCCCTACAGCTAATGATGAAGATGATGAGGATTCTGTTTATGGAGATTTTGAGGATTTGGAAACTGGTGAAAAGCATGGGAACCATCAGAAAGAAGAATCTGGCAATGTTTCAATGCAGAAGGAAGATGAATTAGAAGAGCAGCGGAAGCTGAAAAAGCTTGCTCTCCGTGCAAGATTTGATGCTCAATATCCTTTTCTAGTCAAATTATCTCACTTACACTTGTGTATTTATCATAAATGGTTGACTGTACTCGTTGATGATAATCTCCTTTTACTCCTATTTATATCTCTGCACACTGTTGACGGACAACAAAATGTGTATAATATCATTATAGCTTGTACTGGAATGAATCTTCTATATTTTATATTTGCAGTATGATTTGGAAATTGGCTTTTGTTACCTTAACATTTGTTTACATTTCATGGGAACGAATCGCCAGATGAAGAAGTTGATGAGAAACATGGAGCCAAGTTTCACCGAGGTCAAGCCAATGAAAGTGGCTATATTGACAAGGTGAGTTTTGCGGCACGTGCTAAAGTCAATTTTCTTGGTAGCAAAGGGTTGAAGAGGTAATTTATGCTTGCCTTTCATGCCTGATTCTTTCAGTTGAAGGAGGAGATTGAGATCCGCAAACAAAGGAATATAGCTGAACTCAATGATCTTGATGAGGAAACTCGTTTAGAAATAGAGGGTTTCCAAACAGGGACTTACCTAAGATTGGAGCTTCATGATGTTCCTTTCGAGATGGTTGAGCATTTTGACCCCTGCGATCCTATTCTGGTTGGAGGAATTGGACTTGGTGAGGAACATGTTGGATATATGCAGGTTAGAATCTCTGAATCATGTTTTTCGCCTTCCTACACCCTGTTATTTTGTGGGGTTATTTGATTGTTTTCAATAAACTAATTGGTGCTGCTATTTCAGCAGCAATAGATGCATATGCATTTCATACCATGGGAATTGATTTATGGGTTTGGTCACCACCCCAGCAAATGGTTGTATTTTATCTATCAGTTGGGGAATTTAATTAGAATGTGCGAATTTAGAGGCATGAATGTTTTTCTCGAACTCCCAAAGCGAAAAAAGCTTAAGGTAAAGCTGAAGTTAGAGTGAAATTAAAAATTGTTATCTGGCACCAGCTTCATGAACATATACATATATTTAAAATGTTGTTTGCTTTCTCTGCATTAGTAAAAAATGTCAATGTTGCTACTCTTCTTGTAATCACTTTCCAACTTAAACAAGCTCTGAATTATCTGTGTAAATCAGTTATAAAATCAGAATATGGTAAATTTGACATGTTGAACAAACAATTATGGGATCTAAATAATTTGATTGTTCATTTTCGAAATAGCCAGTGAAAGTGTACTTTCAGACTGATTTTCCAATTTGGTAAAAAATAGTGGTTCATGAAATGTTTTTATTTTATTTCCAGGCCAGGTTAAAACGACATAGGTGGCATCGGAAGGTCCTGAAGACTAAAGACCCTGTAATTTTTTCTATTGGTTGGAGGCGTTACCAAACTACCCCAGTTTATGCCATTGAAGATCGCAATGGAAGGCATCGCATGCTCAAGTACACTCCAGAGCACATGCATTGTCTTGCCACATTCTGGGGCCCACTTGCACCTCCCAACACTGGAGTGGTTGCTGTTCAGAATTTAGCAAACAATCAGGTAATCATTCTTGATTTTCTTCACAAGTTTTCTGATCAAGAAAGGAATCTGATACTTGTCAACCAAACAGCTTTTGTTTTGTAGTAAGGGACAGCTTTACTGTTGATAAATTTTAAGAAATTAATCTGTCTTTGAAGTTTCAAAGAATATTGGTTGCTGGATGCTTTTCACCAATGTGAGAATGAGAGCGCTTGCATTGTTTTGCCATTGGATGCTGGTAGAATAATGTTTGGTTAGAGAAACACTATTAGATATATTTGATTGGCAGTGATTATGTGCTGAAATGGTATCTATATGACCAAATTTATGTTTAAACATTCTAGTTAAAAAGCAACTTCAACTTTATTGTCTTTTGCAGAGATGGGAATGACTGTCACCTTTGATGTTTTTTATTGAATGAATTGATTTAATAGTAAAAAAAACAAGGGTGATTTGGTGGAGGGATAAGGCCACGCACCTAGCAGTCAAATAGCAGCTCATGAATCTCTGAGCTGATCAAAATGCTATTGGAAAATGTCTTAATTTCCTTGTTTTATAGCTCGACATGTAGGAATGAATGTGACATTCAAGATTCATAAATAAAATATTTTAATCTGGCAAAGCCATAATGTTTTTGGTCCATGTTCAAGGCATTGAACTTTGTTTAGCAATATGGTTTAATGAGCATCTTTTCAAGCTGAGAGAATTGTTACACATGCATGCTGGTAAGGGACAATTGTTTTTACCATGGCAAAATGGAACCCTGTTCCTCTGGCTGCTTTAGGGGGTTGTTTCCCCCTTGTTCTTTCCCTTTCCCTTTGCTTTTGTTTTTTTATTTTTTTCCTGTCCTAACTAGTTTTCTCTTGATTTTAGGCATCATTCCGAATCACAGCAACTGCAGTTGTGCTTGAGTTCAACCATGCAGCAAAGATGGTGAAGAAAGTCAAGCTGGTTGGTCATCCATGTAAAATTTTCAAGAAGACTGCACTTATTATGAATATGTTCACTTCAGATCTTGAAGTAGCTAGGTTTGAAGGTGCTGCTGTTCGAACTGTCAGTGGGATCCGAGGGCAGGTGAAAAAGGTAGGGCTGCTAGTGAAGAAGCTTATATTCATTCACTGTTATATTGTTTCATGTCCCTAATTGTATCTTTCATCTTATACTATTCAAAAGCCTGTCTGAAGCTATCTCTAACTGTTTTTAAACTGACCAGGCTGCAAAAGATGAGATTGGCAACCAACCCACAAAGAAGGGAGGGGCACCAAGAGAAGGGATTGCCCGGTGCACCTTTGAGGACAGAATTTTGATGAGTGACATTGTTTTCCTGCGGGCATGGACTCAAGTTGAAGCTCCATGCTTTTATAACCCGCTGACTACTGCCTTGCAACCTCGTAATAAGACCTGGCAAGGGATGAAAACTGTGGCTGAATTGAGGAGGGAACACAATCTTCCCATTCCTGTCAATAAGGATTCACTCTACAGGGTAATCTATGATGGTGGATGTAGTCTGGGCCCCTAGTTGCTCCCCCCACCACCTTTCTTTCCTCCTGAAAATGCTGGAAATGGGATTTGTATTTTAATATTGTTAATAAACAATGTTTTATGTGTTTTAACAGCCAATTGAAAGGACGCCAAAGAAGTTCAACCCATTGGTAATTCCCAAGTCATTACAAGCAACTCTTCCATTTGAATCCAAACCCAAGGACATACCCAAGGGACGGGCCACACTTGAAAGGAGAAGAGCTGTTGTTATGGAGCCTGATGAACGTAAAGTTCATGCTCTTGTTCAACAACTTCGATTGATTACAAATGATAAGGTATGCACTTGAACAAGATCCTGAATTTCATAATGACTTGAATAAATGATGTTCAAGTCTTTGAAAATGAATATTGTGGAGTTCAATTGAAAGATTGTTTCTTAAGCGGTCAAAGTTACTGTTGCAACTGGCCAGGTTTTTTTTTTAAAATGTTTTCTTGGACTTACTGGCCTGGCCTTAGAGTGAAGAGAATTATCTTTTCTTTCTAGACCTGCACTGATTACTTATATGTGGTGTTGCTTTAGAGTTTAAACTCGGTTGTCAGAAATGAGCATGAATCCCACAATAATTGCATTTATCATTATACTTGGAAATTGAAGAAGGGCAAGGTTATGAAGAAATACATACATACAAATTGCTAAGCCTCACCTGCAAACTAGTTCAGGCCTTCCATGGTTATGTTTCCTACCAAAATGAATGGAGAAATGGATTTATGTTCCCGCACTGTAACTAGTTTGCATCATTCTAGCTCTAGCTTGCATGTTTATGTGCATTTTGTCCTATCTGTTCTCATTGCTGAGTGATTTTTAGTGTGGAAGTGCTAAATTCTCCAAAAAAAATGTGGCATTACAGATGAGGAAGCGAAAGCTTAAGAAAGACCAGGAAAGAAACAAACTTGAAGCAGAGAAAGCCAAGGATGAGGAACTGTCTAGAAAGCGCAAGAGGGAAGAAAGAAGGGAAAGGTACCGGGTGCAAGAAAAATTGAAGAAGAAAGCTAGGAGAAATTCAGATGCCTGAGGTTCTTGAACAACGTTGTTTCGATTTCCATGGTCTTTCCATCCCCTGGGCACTGAAAATCAGGTGCACAGATTAGATCTCAGAGTGAGCAACTGAGTTCACTGCTGCAAGCTCTCAATGTACCTTATCTAGTGATTGTTCAAGCCCCATCAACCTGAATCAATTTTTTCTGACCTATAAAGTACTTCCAGCATTGGTAGCAAAAGGCACCAGCAGCTTTGTCCTGGCGAATGCTGCAACAAGTTGCTGTTATGTGCGTTTTGAGTGTTGTATTGATGGTATTTGATATTTATGTGGGATTTGAATACATGAGGAAGGTTGAAACAATTTTGTTGTAATTAGATACCTTTTGCATACAAAATTAATTAAATTGTTGACAAAGAAAGACATTCCAGTTGTGGTCCATCTCTAATACTTGCTCAATTATATAGATTGGTTCATATATATATAATTGACATGATTATATTTTTTATTTAAAAAATGTTAGAGTTATATATGAATATAATTTTATTTTTTTATAAAAAAATGAAAATAAATTTATTTTATGGTTGAGTAATTTTGAAACATTTTACTTTTTAAAACGTTTTGAAATTCTTATATAATACAAGAGCAGTTTAGGAACGAAAAATATACTTAGATAACATATAGAAGATTAAAAACAATTAGAAATGTAGGGATAATTTGAAAACTTTTTCAATTAAATTAGAGATGAAAGTGAGTATTTATAGGTTAGGTTTCTTTATATATATTGGCTAGGGTAATTATAAAAAGAAATTCAGTCATTCGAGTTGATTTGGATTGGTATTCATCATCATCGAATTAAATTATCATTCTTAAATTAAAGTATAAATTGGCTTATTTACCACTTTTTATTTTTTTAAAAAATAATTGCTTGGTATTAATATTTTAAATACTTGATCCAAGTTCAGAAAATAAAAACTAAATTTTAATTGATATTTATCAACAACAGAAATTAACCAAATTTTATTCTTTATTATTTTTATTTTTATGTTTTTCTTTCTCAAAAGATGAAAAAAAAAAGTATTTTTGATTGACTAACAAAATGCGTTCAAAGGCAGTCAAAATTTTACTATTTCTTAAAAAACAAAATACTAGTTTAATACATTATAAATTAATCTTTTGGAAAATGAATTATATAGTCCATATAGTTTCATAATTAATTAATTTGTCCATATATTTTTAAATATATTTGTAAATTGATCGTTTTTACCCATTTCATGTTATTTTATTTTAATTTATTTTTATTAAGAACCAAAAAAAGGAAAAAAGGAAAAAGATAATATGGAAATATTAATATTAAAATAATATTATTATTTGGAAAACAAATTATTATATTAAACATGGTTACAATAGTAAAGGGATGAATCAATCACTTTTAAGACTAAAGGGATTATATAATTTATTTCATAAAACTAGAGGGACTAATTTATAACTTACTCTACGACCAACCGCCTCTGTTGCCTATAAAGCCAAGCCAGCGCCCGCCAAATTAGACCACTAATAGCTTTCAGTTTCCAAAGAACTTTAAGCACTCTCTCTATCTCAGCTTGGTAATCTTTTCTTCTTGTCTAAGGTTTGCTTTTCTTGCTTTTCTCTAGGGTTTTCTTGTTATTGTTAGGTTTGCTTTTCTTTTCTCTGTTTGCTTATTATTATTGCTGTTGATTTCTTGCAAAGTAAGTAATAAACATGGCTACAACACTAATAACAAGGAAAGATCATCATCGCCCTAGGGCAGTGCCTAATCTGCACAATCCAGTTCTTGATTCTGAAAAGAGATCAAGAACAAGTTACATGGCACAGCAGCAACAAGGTGGAGACTATTATCATCGTAATCAACTAGGGCTTCAAGCCAAGAAACCGAGGGTTGATCGTTTTAATAATAATGGGGCTGTCAATTTCGGTCCAAAGATTCAATCTTTTCCGCAGTTTGAGTGCAAGAAGGTGGAGATTAATTATGGGGTTTCTGGTTTCGATGCTAGGGTTCAAGCCCGTAAGCCAGAGTTGAGTAATAATGGGGTTTTGACACCAAAGTTCCGGCCTTTGCCACAACTTCAAGATCAGAAAGCAGAGGGGAATAATGGGTTTTTTATGCCAAATTTGCAAGCTTGGAAGCCTGAGGGTAATAATTTTGTGGTTTCAAGGTCGTATCCTCCACTTTCGCAGCAATTTCAAGGCAAGAAGCTAGGGTTTTATAATGGGTTTTCAGTGCCAAATTATCAAGTTTCTCGACATTTTCAAGACAGTAGTTTGAAGGTTGATAATGGGGTTTTCAATCCAAATCATCCAGCTATGCAGCAGGATCAAGAGAAGAAGTCAGAGGTTAACACGGGGGGTTTTATGCCGAACCTTAATTTGTATAGTTCGAAGTCACTAGGAGGCCCTTTGTATTCAATGCCAAATCCTGCCATTGTAAAGCCCATGTTGAATCAAAATGTAACTAACATGTGTTTGCTGAATTCACAATCACATAGTTCTCTTGCGTCTTCTGGTTTGTTAACAAACTCTTCTTTTGTGCTTTCTAATTCTTTGAATGATGATGTTAAAAATATGTATATTAATTCAGCTCCTCTGCATTCTGGTTTCTTAACAAATTCTGTGTTGTGTAATAATGCAGTTAATAAAAATGGGGGTTTCACTCCAAATCCCCCAGTTATGCAGCTTAATTTGGTGAATCTGAGCGCTACAAACATGCCTTTGAATTCACAGGCTCAAGTAGCCTCTTCCTATTCTGATTTGCTAACCACTTTGGTTGGCAATGGAATAGTTTCTTTGGCTAAACATGAAGTCCAAAGTAATAATGCAAATAGTTGCAAATTCAATTGTGCACCGAAGTTGCTGGAAACCAGCAACCAACTTGTGGCTAATGGATGTCCTGGTTTGAGAAATTCACTCATGAGTTCCTTTATTAAAAAGGAAGATGATTTTAGGGGTGTTGTTGTATTTGATGCAAACCAACTTAAGGTGAGGCATGAATCTGTGATTAGATCCTTGTATGCTGATATGCCAAGACAATGCTCCACGTGTGGAATCAGATTCAAGTTCCAAGAAGATCATAGCAAGCATATGGATTGGCATGTGAGTAAAAACCGGACAATCAAGATATCTAAGCAGAGAAGCATTTCTCGTATGTGGTTGGATGGTGTAGATATGTGGCTGGCTGCTAGGGCAGATGTTGCTGCAGTTCCTGGATTTGCAAAAGCTGATGCTCCTGTAGAGAAGGAAAAAGAAGAAGCTTGGATGAGTTCCACTGATGAAAACAAAGTATGTGCCTTGTGTCGAGAACCATTTGAAGAATTCTACAGCCACGAGGCTGATGACTGGATATTCAGAGGAGCTGTGTACCTGAACGCGGAAAAGAAATCAGCAGCTGAAAGCATGGATAGGAGTCGATTAGGTCCTGCTGTGCATGCCAAGTGCAGGCCAGCGTCGAAGTAGTAATGCTAGTAGTCAAATTTGGGTTATGCAATTTGTAAACTCCATTCTATCTTGATGTATTAACCATATGCTAGTGAAGGTCAAGCAAATATTGTACATGTTACTCTCTTCACTGGAGTAAACATGCACAAATGTTCTGTTAATATATCATTGTAATGACAAATTCTCTTCATAAAATTCATCAACTTTCGTGTCAAATTTTATCCTTGCATCAGTGTTATATTTCTTCTAAATTTATATTTTTACATTTCAATAATGACAATTCAATGTCAAGGCAGGTTAAATTACTGTTATATTCAGCACATTGACATCAGTAAGCAGTCCAAACTACAAACACACCCAAAATTACTGGAATTATTAAGCACATAAACTGTAAAAGAAGTATTGAATGAACGTATCAATGTGCATATATTAGATTGTCTTATTTCAACTTGAGATTTGAAGAGTAATGGTTTTAAGGACAAAACAGGAGTAAAAATTTGGCTAAACACTTAAATTACATTCTATTAAAAACGAAAAACGAGGAGAGCTTCAAATACGGGAGACTCATCTAGGTCATAAGGAAAAGCATCTCAATAAATGGCAGTAGCTCAAAAAATCTTCATTCGTGCAAATGGATTTCCATAGTTGCCTTCAAGTATCAACACATCTTCAAATGGACATCTTCAAATAGACCTGGTTCCTCCAATCCTGAATAACATGTAAAATACCGGCTAGCTGCTCCAGTTGACCTCGATTCTCAGCCTTGAATAAAGAATCCTTGGCTGCACAATCCTTTGAAGATCTGTTCTAGAAAGCTGCGTGAAATCAATGTCGACCAAACCTTTTTCCAGATTAGGCCAGATTGAAGAAGGGGAAGCTCTCTCATGTTTATCAAATCACCATGAGTTCTGTTTGCTTCAACTAAAAAATCGCTAGCTATAGTGTAGAACAAGTTTACATGAAAGGATATCAGTGAAGGAGCATATAGGATCACAGATAACTCAAAATGGTGATGAAGAAAAATCAAGTACAACGTGAAGTCCAGCGAAGATGATGACAACAGCATCTGAAATCATTTTATTTCATCTTTTTTTTTTTCCCGTTTCCCCTGAACTAGTAAAGCAGGGCTCAACATCTATTTTAACATCTATCTCACAAGCAAATTTGATCATGGCACAATCTTGTGTCTGCGGCGAGGAATTTCTCGTCTAACATACATTTTCTTGCTCTCATCCAGTGGCCAGCTGGGCCCATCAGGCAAGCTCACAGACTTCCAGCCACCACCACCACGCCTCCCTTTTTCCCCCAGTTTCACCACTGTGAACTTCCAACCCTCAGAAGGACGCCGCTGCTATACTTGTGGAATTTCACCTGTCCTGCCATCTGCACAAAGGAAAACCATATATCATCTGGATAATCTGCATGGATTTAATGAAACTTTTAGTTGCTTTCCAACACAAAATTGAATAACATGCTTGCAATTTGATGAGCAGGCATAGGCATACGGAAAGGAATAAATCCAATGGATTGCCTATGCCAATCCTTAAAGCTAACACCAATGCTGATGCCATTTGCATCCGTGATTAGTTTGGATGAGTCAAAATAGCACTGCATTAAGGAAAATAGATTCATCCTATCCCTAAAGATTCCTTGGTTGCTCTTCTACCATGCTGCAGGAATCTCTCACTCTCTCTCATATAAGTGGACAAACCGCTCTCCCTGATATTTGCTTTGTCAACAAGACCAAACTATCCAAAGTTTCTGAAAATCCTTAGTCTCAAAGATTAGACAGCAGTTAAAAAAGATAAATGATGAAATCAACAGGGATACGAGTCCATAAACTTCCCAAGTGATAGCTATCCTTTTACCAATGCCATATTGCTTTTCAGTTACCACCTTCTCTAGTCAGCGTGACTTTCATTTCCAATTTCATACCCAGAGGCCAGAGTACATCAGACCTTGCTCTCACCCCAATCTACACCCGCGCGCACATGCATGCATAACAGACATTTGTTGTGCAGTTCTACTGTTTTTTTTTTCCTGATTAAACGCAAGAAGCACATGGGATATACTTTCATTTTGTTGAAGTTCATTTTCTGAACATATTCTTGATAAAGCATCTCATCCTCCTTGGATATCTCATAGTGGACTCCATCTAGATCTTTGATGGTACCACAACAGGCCTCTGACATCACTTTGAAATCAGGCTTACAGGGAAGCTATATGAAAGTCTCGGTCATGAGAATTGAAAAATCTGCAAAACAATAGTTAGACTTCTATGAGCCATAAAAGTCTATTGCTTTAGCAGACATGGTTTGTTTGATACCTGACATGCTTCCATACATTCAGTCCAAATCACATATCTGTACCTTGATCACTGCCTGTGGGTGTATAATGTCAACTATACTACGAATGAGAATGGTTACTTATATACAAAGCAAACACAGTTTATAAGAAAGGAAAGTAATGACATAAAAGAAAGAACTCTGATAGTTTTATTGCAAACAAAGAGTTACAGGAAATAAGAAACAAGTAGCCTCACCACTCCAGGGAATCACTCCCATATTGGAATCACACCAATTACAAAGAGGTTTTCATTACAGCATAACCTACTGGAACTACTAATTTTCAATATATAGTTTTACGATTAACAGTTACTAAATAACTAGAATTTTAACTGCTAATGCTAATAACTGACATATAAGAACAATATCAGTTATTACTGCCACTTGGATGATAATCCAATAAGATTGACCAATTATTGGATACCAACTGCCCTCTCTTTCCAACACAAGTGACTGGAACTTTAGCTTGCACAGAGTACTTCACTCCACTGGAATTTGACTCAGCAAAATCCTTAGCTTTATCACCCCTGTTCCCATTGTTAGACTCAATCGATTCTCTCTGTTTAGTTCTGCTTTGTGTGCTGCTGTTTTGATGACCAGAATTTGCATCAGATTATCCTTGGACAAACATAAAATAAATCCATGCAAAGTATAGAGACACCATGTTCTATCCACATAAGTAGGCACCATGATCAATCACGAGTACACTAGTTTGTTTCCATATGAAGCCCATGCTCACATGCTGCATGTATAGCCAATAACATAATATAACTTTCTGTGGATGTAATCATGGACAGTCAAATATACATGCACATGCACAAGCACAGTATAGGGACACTATGTACCTTCTACCATAAGTAGGCATCCATGATCACCACAACTCAAAAAACCTCACATAGTCCCTCACCATCATTAACCAGAAACACCTGAAAAGAGAGGCACTAGCTGTGAGGGACAAGTTTTCTCTCAGGATGCTATCACCAGCAGAAAGAAGGAAAGCAGTGCATTTCTTTACTCAAAATGAGGGAAGTTGATCAAAATCCCTCTTGGTGCAGCATAAACTGATGTTATTCTGTTAATCTTTCTTACATTAACGACGCTCAAATGAAGGTGAACAAGGATAAAAGATCATTGCATATCCAAGCAACAATCCTCTATACACAAGGTAGAATTTTTAAAGCTAAAGACAGCAAGGCAATAACTATAATTCCTTTCTGCAGAACAAGACAACTGGGACTGATTCAAGTCTTTAATCATCAGATACTCATCGACCAAAAACATTTGTGCTCACTAGAAAGATCCAGTTTTAATTCAAGTGTACTCTTATATTTACTCCTGACCAAGTAAGACATGTGAGATATACAAAACATATCCAGACTAGCAAATTGAAGCAAGACCTGCTAGGTTGGATCATATAGTTTTGATGGAAGAAAGAGTTAACATGGAACGCATGAAATCATAAAAAAAATCAATAATAATTTGTGACTATTTCTTTGGTTGGTTTTTTGTAAAGGAGTGATGCCTAGAGATCTATGGTCTAGTTCTTTGTTATGGGCAAATTCTAGCTCGGGTTCAAGACAGTGAAACTTTTATTACAGGTTGAAATAATTATGTGCCCCATAAAGTAACTAAACACAAAAACAGAGATAATTAATATACACAAGTCCATCATCATCTCACACTTTCAATAATTTGCCAAAACATGGAAATAGATCAGACATTCGAAACAGACGGGTATATTCTCAACAATCTATATCTTACTCTGCGAAGTTATCAAGCAAGAGTTCGGTAGAAACATCCAAAGGATGACCAAGCTTCTTCTCCTCTTTCTCCTCAATCTCTTTCAACCAAAGAATTGCATGCACCCTTTGCCTCATAATACTGTAATCCTTAGCAAGAGTCTCAACAGTGTAAACTCCAGGAATCTCCTTATGCAACCGATACATCTCTGACTTCTCCGAGTCCTTCAAGTAAGAACCTCCTGCACCAGGCTCCCTTATTTGCTTCATCAACACACTAAGTTCGTCAATCCTCCTATCCCATCCTTTCAAAATGGCCTCACTCCTTTTATTCTCAGCCTCCAATTCATGTATCCTATCTTCAATCTCTTGCAAATCATAGGCCAAAGCATATTAAGACGCATCTATTGTTCTTCCATCTCCATCATCTTTCCCACTATCAGTACTAGAACTAGTAGTCCTTTGACTCACCGATGCCACTCCATCAAAATGATCCTTAGTCAATCCAGTTGACCATGACGAAGCAGAGTCCCAACCCAGATCATCACTCTCCCTACCAGACTCTCCAAAAGTTCCACCAACTGCACTATCCCAATCATCTTCACTGTCACTTCCTCCTGAATTCACTGAGATGAACCTAGACCCGATCACTTGAAAAGTATCAATCCCATTTGTTAATGCAACCCCTTTGGCATTTTCAAAAGTGATGAGAATCATCAAGTAGCACACATGATAATTAGAGGTGTCAATTATCCTTATGAAAAGGTCAAGAGCCACAAAAATTAAAGAGGTATTTAATGAGTTAGTTCAAAATATTTAAGTGAAGTCACACATCAAGTTCAATAAATAATTATGCTTTAATCGATATAATCCGCAAAAAAAAAAAAAAAGAGCTGGGAAAGCCTAGTAGCTTGCAAATTAGATAAGAAATCTTGGTAGCTCTCCGATTAGACTAGGAGAAGCGGTCTTGAATTTTTTTTTTATGCATAGTTTTAGATTAATAAACATAATTTTTGATCTGATACGATTAAATTTTTATCTAAAAATTCTAAAGATTTTGTTTGTTAAAGAGTTAAAATTTTATAGCAATCAGAATTCATGAAAGCCTCATGATAAATCCTACAAGCTGTTATATAAAAAATATATTATTTTTCTAGTTGGTTTAGGATTCATTTTACTATTTTATTTAGAATTTTTTTGTTGTTTTTTAGAATATTATACCTAATATAAATAAGATTATTTAACTTGTAATAAGAGTGATTGTTTATTATTCAAAAATAATATTTTGTGTGTGGAGAAATCACTCATGCTCTTAGTTCATCAAACTTTTTAATTTATTAAAGATTAACTATTTTGCGGTGTTCTTAAAGTATCTCCAATGGCAAAAAAAAACCATTTGTGTGTACTCTAATGGAAAAAACTATTTCAACAACCCATTTGTATTTTAATATATTTAATATTAATATTTTTTGGTTTTTTAAAAAAAAAAGTTTAATTGATGAAAGAAAAAATCTTCAAACAATCTATTTTAATGTTTTGTCTACGCATGAATAATTTTTCTTTGATAGAAAAATCATTTTGACTCTTCATTTCCAT
>Ga0307515_10007949_pt1 | contig 20821 bp, 28 predicted proteins | sample 17_EM_MG_FD_194513 | JGI IMG/M metagenome (GOLD analysis project Ga0307515, IMG submission 194513) | Populus trichocarpa ectomycorrhiza microbial communities from riparian zone in the Pacific Northwest, United States - 17_EM | ecosystem: Host-associated > Plants > Roots > Unclassified | place...
GGTGTAGGATTCTTATTATATAATTTCAATAATCCATCTGATCCTATAAATGAATACACAATATTATCAGGAGGGGGTATTGAAATCACTATTCCAGGCTTTGATGTACATTCTGGTGACAATTATTTCTATATTGAATCATAATCCTTAAATAACATGTCTCGAAATAACCCTAATGATGTATTACTTTATAAAAGTGACTTCTCTGCAAATGCTTACACAAGCAAAGTTTTATCCGGATTAAGATACCGGTTAATCCGTGATAAAAATTTATTACTTATACCAGGGACTGATTATGTAACTTATGACATAGGCTTTACCCTTTCTTCCTTTACTATGGAAGATGATACTACCATTTCAATACAATTCTATTAATATGAAACAGTTATTTACATTAATACTAGCAGTTATAGGGTTATCAGCATTTAGTCAACCCATCTCTAATCGTTCCTCATCCTCTGTAACTATTTCGGATAGTAGACTAATGGCCGGTTTAAATTTTTATCTGCCACGATTTTTAGATACTACTGCTGCTAATCTTCAGAAAGGAATTGATACTGCGGGTGCAGTAATTTTTACTTATACAGGTAATAAAGTATGGAAACGTAATAGTAATCCTAAGCAATGGGAGGAAATTGGAAGTGGAGGAGGAAGTGGAACTGTAAGTTCTGGTACTCAATATAGAATAGGTGTTTATAACAGTACTGGAACAACTATTTCTCAAAATGTAGCTATTACAGGTAACAGGGCTTTGGTAAGTGATGCTAATGGGCTGCCAACAGCATCAAGCGTTACACCCATAGAATTAGCTTATTTAAGCGGCGTTACAAGTGGGTTACAAGCACAACTGAATGCTAAGGTAAATATTGGAAATTCTGATTTGACTTTGCCGACTGGGGCGAGTAGGGTATTAAATCTAAATGGGGGTGATTTTTACTTTAATCAATCAAGTAATAATTTATTCAATTTTTCAAGTGATGGTTCTTTTAGAAAATATATACCCTCTCTTGGTGAATCTTTTGCATTACTTGACAATAGTTCTGTTTCTATAAGGTCTACAAACTCTGCTGAAACATCTTTGCCTCAAAGGCTATATATAGGTCAAGGGGATGATATTACTTCATTCAGCGTTGAAAATTCTAACCTATTTGTTACAAATATGGATAGCGCTTATCATACGCAAGTATTGGTAAGGGATTCTGTTACAGGTAAGATAACAAGGGTCAATGCATCTGCAATAGATGGACAAAATTTTGCTAATACGGACTTAACATTTACAGGAAACAGAACTCATAATGGTAATGGATATGGCATGAACTTAAACGGCTTCGCGGGTATATTTACAAATTCTAATTTCACCGCAACTGGAGCTTATATTAAATCTATAAATGCAACTTCATCGAATGCAGATAATTCAAACAGCTTTATAGCAGAGAATAATGATGGTATTGCCCCTACTTTCTTACTTAATAAAACCGATGGTGCTACAAATCTAAAAAGAAGTGGCTGGACTTCTTATGGTAATAATGTTCAATTGAGAACTTTTTCAGACGATTACTCTATCTCGTGGCCTATCATATCTGCGGACATTGCAAATAGAGCTTATGGCCCCGCATCGTCTATTGTTGATATTAATTCTTTTGGAAGTTCTGTAAACTCTTTACTGCGAATAGATTCTAATGGGGTTGGTATATCGGGGGCTGTTGCAGCTACAAGAATTGCTTACTTAAAAACAAGCAATTTAAGTGGGAATATTAGTCTCGAAATGCCTAATGCTCCAACTAAAACATTGGCAGTAAGCGTTAATGGTATTTATGCAAACAACAGTGGGAATATTATTATAAGCGCAGGTGGGGGAACGGTAACAAGTGTAGGAATAACTGGCAGTGACTTTTCGATAACCAGTAGTCCGATAACAACAAGTGGCGATATAGGATTAACCCTTGCAACTGTAAATAGTAATGTGGGTTCATTTACCAATGCTAATATAACGGTAGACGCTAAGGGGCGTATAACAGCGGCGGCAAATGGTTCAGCAGGTGGTGTTACTTCTTTCAATGGGCGTTCAGGAACTGTTACACCACAATCAGGTGATTATAATTCCATTACCGAACCTCTAACTAATAAAACGATAGTCGCAGGGAGCAATTCAATAACAGGTTTAACAAATACCAACCTTTCAGGAAGTGCGGGTATTACAAATGCTAATCTTGCAAATAGTGCTATTACTATAGCTACAAATAGTACATCTTTAGGCGGTACAGTTACTCAAGATCAAATAACTGGACTAGGATCAACTGGAATTGTTAAAAGAGCAGGAGCTAATACACTTGCAATCGCTACCTCATCTGATTACGTGGCACCAGCTACATTAAATGATAGTCTTAAGCAGTATTATACAACCTTTTCGGGGCTATCGGATAGTTCGGGCGTTGTGTTTAGAACGCAAGGAAATTACAGGCATGATACGCTTAGGCTGAATATAGCTAATGCCTTAGGCTATACGCCCGAAAATGTAGCTAATAAAGCAACTTCATTTACTACACTGAATAATACTTTATATCCTACTACGCAGGCTGTAGCAACATATGTAACAGCACAGATTAACACACTATTAACCGATACTGTGCCAACAAGAACGGGTGCAGTAGTGGCTTTTGATAGACCTTCTGTATATAATACTGTAGTATCCCCTGCAACTGGAAATATAACCTTTGATACTTCGGGGGCTGTGACAAACACAGAGGTAGTGCTTTATCACAATTCGGGCAGCACTCCAACATTCCCTGCTACTGCGCAGGTGATGGGGGTTTATACAGTAGGAATAAACAATGAAATAAGATTCATATATAGAAGTGCCACAGAAGTAGATGTAACAATAAGTAATACCAATACAAGCGGGTATACACCTCCGTATTCTTTTGCGAACTTAACGAGTGACGTTAGTACTACTTCTGCGTCTGCTACTGCCGTAACAGGGTTTACTGTAAACTTACTTGCAAACAAAACATATAAGATTCATTCCAATTTTCATATAGGTTGTAATAACACTGGAGGAGTTAAGATTGGACTTTCATACAGCACTACAGCTACTCCGGGAATAGATGTGCAAGGAAGGACATCATCTTCCTCTACATGGCAGCAAAGTAGGCTTACAGCTTCAACGGGATATAATGATGTAGGCAGTACTACTTATAATACCTTCAATAATTCTAATGGTATAACTATTCTTGATGGTAAGATAATTGTTGGGGGCTCTAACTGTACATTAGGAGTGTACATAGCTAGCGGAACAGCTTCGCAAACCAGTACTATTTACGCAGATCAGAGTTATATAGAAGTAATGCAATTGAATGGCATTGGATGGGTGGTTGTTATTTTGTTCTGGTTCCCATTATCACATAGAAAAAAACTTTTTGCATGAAAAAGATAATATTATTAGTGTGCGTATGGTGTACGTTTTATGGAGTTATTAATTCGTATTCTCAACGTCCAAAGTCAGGGTTAATAGGAAACAGATACCACGTAACAGTGCCTGATAGCAATATATACGTTGTTATAATATTAGCACAAAGCAATGGGGTTGGCAGAGCGCAATCGGCACGTATTGCAAACCCGTATTACAACTATAAGGGTATTGCCACATACTATCCTGACACTTCTACAATAAGGGGCAGATATGTTACAAGACCCAATAATACCTATATCTATTTCAAAGATCAATCAAAATCAGCTAATCATAATTTAGACAATGGGCAATGGCGATTAGATACTGCTGGTGTAAACAGTGCTACAGATAATACAAGACCCGAATTTGGATTAGATATTCCGCTTGGTACATACATAAATGACAGTACTTCTAAGAAAGTGTTTTTCATCAAGGCTGCATGGGGAGACACGCGTTTAACAGATACTACAAGTTCTGATGCCACGGTTGGTACGTGGAATAATACCAACCGTAACCTCGCATCTTATTACTATATATCAAGAGGGATAAGAGATTTAAGAACATTGTACCCAACAAAGAGAATTGTATTAGTTTCTATTATATGGTGGCAAGGGGAAGCTGATGCCAACCTACATGTCACAAAGAGTGCATATAAGACAGCCTTTGTGAGCTTAAAATCATTTATAGAAACCAATCTTAAGCAGGACTTATGGGTAACTGGCAACACCCCTAACTGGCAGTTAGTAAAAATAAACTTCTATCAAACTGTTTATGAAACGTTAATTAGGGATGCTTTAACAGAACTTTCGGACGAACTTTACGATGTTGATTTAATTGACATTGATGCTTATCCGCAGAAGGAGGATTTAACAAACACGGTTGGTGTATTTGATGAAAGTTCTCCTTTAGCAAAAGGTTCGCCTATTAATGCCGATGGGGGGGATGATGACCGTCATCAAAGTTATATTGCACAATTTGCGGCGGCAGAAAAAATAGGGGCTAATATTAGAAGATTAATAAGATGAAAAAATTAGTATTTATTATTATCCCATTTTGGGCTTTTGGGCAAGCTTCGGTAACAGTAAAGAATACCGCTAATGTAATAAACTCTGTAACAGGAACAGCAGGCAGGCTAAGTGTAACTGGTGGTATTTAATTATGCACTTTAACAAAATCTTTATTACTTTACTATTAAATAAAACAACTCATGAAATCAATTAAACATTACTTAGTGCCAGATGATCCTGAAACACCGGAAGAAGGTAAACCTAAACCCCCACCAATTCCACCACCAACCAATCCATAACATGAATATCAGGTTTGCATGGATTTTAATTTTAATTATAGCCTACAATATTGTAGGCTTAATTTATTTATACCCTTCCTGGGAAAGATGTCAGAATAGACAATATCTTGAATGGTATTGGTTCTATACTAAATCCAAAGACCCTATTTGGTGTGGATTATGTGCCCTATTAATTAATCAATTTTCAATGTATTATCATAGATATAAATCAGAATTTAAAATACTGGGAATTATACTGGCAGTAACTTCGTTTTGTTACGTGTTCAGGCTTTATTATAGCATTCCTGTAGATTGTACTTTTGACAATGATACTATTTATTATCTTATAGGTACTGTTACACTTATCCTTGGTATGATATTAGGAGAAATAATTTGGAAGTTTGCTAAACCTCTTCATGAAATTGTAATGAAGCGGGGGTAAGCTCTATAATCAAATTATAATCGAAGCACCTAATTTCTTAAAGTTTTGTTAATTTAGATAATTCTTTGAGGAACCATGGTAGCTTCAACAAAATTTCAGCTATGGTAATCTCAATGAACTCAAGTTATAACCCTACACCTAAGCCTAAATTTAAAATGGAACATATAAAATCCACTATCGCTATCTGTATAGCTGGCCTGGGTGCAATGTTAAATCGTACTTTTGGCTGGACAGAACAAATCCATCTTACTATGAACCTAAATCCTTTAATCCAAGCAGCCCTTACAGGGGGTATAGGCGCAGTATCAGGGTGGGTGTGCTTAGGTATAGGTAAAAGAATCTGGTCATGGGCAAGAAATTTTAAACGACACCGTAAATCTTAATGAATATGCCTGAAGACATTCAACCCAAATCTGTAGAAGTTACTACTTCAAAAAGATTCACTATTGACTGGCGGGATGCCGGTAAAGGTTTAGTTATGGCTGTAATTGGGGCTGGACTTACAGCACTACAAAATAGTATAGAAACTGGACATATTAATTGGAAAGCAGTAGGAACTGTATCTCTAACAGCAGGGGTAGGTTATTTATTAAAAAACTTTTTTGAACCCCCCAAAACCGTAGTAACTATTACTCCACCTGTAAAAGAGCTCTCTTGAAATATATAATTGTAATTTGCTTGATCCTTTGTAGTTGTAAAGCTGCAAAGGATTCTTCTGCTGTGGAGAGAGTGAGTGCTAATCGTTCTCTTCTCAATCAGGTTAAGCCTCTTATAGATAGCTTATGGCCATGTATTAACGATACTGCCAGGGAATTTATTAAAGGTAAAATAGATAGTATCCCCTATAATGTGTATGTACCGGTTTTAATTGATACCAGTGATCGCAAAAGGATTATTGATAGCATCAGTCTACAGCAGAAATCCTGTTCATCTGCTGTTGAAGAAGGGTACAATCAAGGGTTTAAAGCAGCCCAGAAAAAGTATAGCAGTATCAAAGTTCCAGTACCAACCCCTGATACAATTAGATTAAAGATTATTGATAATCGTAAGCTGGATATTGCTAATGCAACCCTAAGTAATGTATTGAAACAAGCTGCTATCTCTCAATCTGCAGCAGATAAATACAGAAAAGAACGAAATATATTGTTCTGGATTATACTTGTTCTTACCCTGGGAATTGGTATAGGATTATTCTTCAAGTTTAAACCTAAGTTGTGAAACTTACACAGATAGCTTCAGGATGGTTTAATTTCGTCCAATCCTCTCCTGAACACCAGCAGATGATTACCTACCGGTTAAGCCTATGTGATAAATGTGATGATAAGAAACAACTTAGCCCAATCGGAAAAAGGTTAATTCAGGCTATTAATGAACAAGCTTCTATCTTTTACTGTGGAATTTGCCATTGCCCTCTGGCCTCTAAATCCTCATCACCAGCAGCTTCATGCCCAATGAATAAATGGGCTGCCTGGATAACACCTCAAACTTATTACTGATGCTTATTACCGCTGAAATTCTAAGAAAGATATGCCATTCACTATTTGCTGCAAGAGCAGAAAAGATTGCTGAGTTAATTAATACAGTGTGTCCACGATATGGTGTAGACAGTAAAGATAAGCTGGAAGAATTTCTGGCCACTGTTTGCCATGAGTCTGGTGAGTTCTCTATCAAGAATGAGAACATGAATTATACTACTCCTCAGAGATTGATTGATATATGGCCATCACGATTCGGTAAAGGTAAACTTGATCCTGCTGGATATATAAGGAATCCTGAGAAGTTAGCCAATGAAGTATATGCCAATCGTATGAGTAATGGTGGGCCAAGTAGTGGGGATGGTTTTAGATACCGTGGTGCAGGCTTTATTCAGATTACCGGTAAAGAAAGTTATCAGCGTTATGCAAAGTATAAGAATCTAACTGTAGAAGATGCAGCTCTAAAAGTAAGAACTGAAGATGAATATGCTTTGGATTCAGCCTGTTGGGAATTCTTTATTGATAAAGGGTTGATGGATGAATCTATAGATGATGATTTCAGAAGAATTACTTATCGTATTAATGGTGGAGTAATTGGTTGGAATGATAGGGTACTTTACTACGAACGTTGTAAATTATTTTTGGTTTGAAACTTCTTTGGAGTTGTTAGAGCTTTTTCAATAGACCATCCTTTCTGTAATCTATTATAAATTAAAAATCTATCAATACCTAATTCTTCTGCCCATCCAGTAACACATTGAGATTTACCATTAAACTCTAAAATCTTATTTTGAGAATAATTACGATTTTGCTCTTTAGGTGTAGCCCACCTACAATTTTCTTTAAAATAACCCAATTTATTATCCTTTCTTTCAAGAGTATGTTTGTCAGTTGGAGGATGGCCCATATCATTAAAAAATTGAACAAAATCATTCTGCCATTCAGTACATACAGTTATACCATTTAGGTAGTATGTTGGGTATTCTTTCTTATTAGAACAACGTTTTCTCATTGCCATCCATGAATGATAAGTTCTTGTATGAATTAATCCATGGGTTCTTTGAAAAAATCCAGATTTAGAACCACATCCACAAGTTTTTATAGCTCCACGTATTAAATGGGAAGTTTCTACTACTTTAGTTCCCCCGCATGTACATAGACAATCCCAAACAGTTTCTTTACCCTTTCCAATACCTAAACCGACTACAGTTAATTGCCCAAAAGTCAAACCTTGTAAATTTGTAAAATTTCTCATAAACGATTATTGGACTGTAAGCTAAGTATTTAATTTTAAAGCATAGCCAATCGGTTTAAAAAAGGCAGAGCTATTTCTGCTCTACCCATAACTTTTCAAAATCTTCCCCACCTTCCATATCACCCATAGTTCCAAGTATTAATATCTGGCCTACTTTATTTGGCAGCTCTGAGCGTACCTGCTTAAATATTCTATCTATAGCTTCTCGGTCTGCAGCAGATAACACTGGCATATCTGGATCTATTGGAAACCCACGATCATCCATAAAAGGCCAAGGTAAAGGACTCCCTAATAATTTAGTTTCCATGTTGAATAGGTTTGACAGCATAATATTTCTCATTAATAAACAGACTTCTATAAGTACGCTTATATGGACTAAATTCTGGACTTTGTAGTATAAATTTAAATATAGGAAGAGGTTCAGGAGAATAGTATACAAAGTTTGGCTCAGATACTCCTATTAATTCAAACTCATGCCCTTCTAAAACTAATTTATTCTGCATTAGGAAAGTTTAAAAAGGGCCCATTACAGGGCCATAGTTACATAATACTTTGTAAATTTATAAAACTTGCATCTGCTGGCGGTGAAAGAAGTTCATCAGGAAGGTGTCTTTCCTGGGTAGCTAATATTTCCATCCACTTAGTTCTCAGCTCGTTTCGATTATCCAATGCCATGAGAATAGAATCTGTAAACCTCTGTTCATCTTCCCCTTCTATCTCATAGTTTAATCCACTGAGCATCTTTATGGTTTGCTTAGCTTCATCAGACATTTTAGTGTACTTGCCTGCTTTAAACATCCTCATATCCCAATCCCACTTATCCGGTATATCGAATACAAGATAATCCGCAGCTTCAGCGAATATGGCAGACTGGTAATATAATGAATGAGCTGCCAGTAAAGATAGCCTTGCATCAACTACTTCCACAACTATAAGATTCTGATCTTTAACCAGGTAAGAATTCCTGAAGTTACTGGTACCAAACATATCAGCATTCAACCCCAGAAGAGGAAGTACATACCACGTACACAAATTCTTCTCATTCAACTTCTCTATGAAAGGATCTGACATATTCATTACTGTTTTTAATTGCTTTGATGTAATCTTCAATTTCAAAGCCATAAACCCTGGTATAATATTCCCATAAAGGATGCTCTGGTGTCATCATCTTGATAACATTGAATGTTTCTTCATAGATAATCTCACCATAATGGGGGCCGTACTGTTTCTGGTAAGCAAGTTTCACTTCATTCTTCCACAGCATCTCTGAGGTTTCATTCAAAAGCTTATTGGCTTTAACCTCACCCATGCCATTCACACCGTGCACATTATCTGTAGAATCCCCGCAAATCAACTGGAAGTAGAAATTTCTTAAGGCTTCCTTTTCAGTAATTATCTCTACACCTCTATGCTTTTCAGTACCAAGTTCTTTATAGTTATAGAAAGCACCAGGCATCTGTTTCAAATCTTTATCAGGGGAGCAGATAATGCCTGTTTCTGCTGCGGATAGATAGGCTACTACATCATCTGTTTCCAACCAAGCAGGAGCACATACAAATCCCCATCTTTCAATAAGTCTTTGACGGATATGTGGTTCCCAGAATTTGATCCATTCATCCTTTTCTGGCCGGCTTCCTTTATATGACTTATACTTATATACCTCATATCTGAAACACTTTTCTAAAGTAATATTAGGCCATCCACCAAAGGCAAGAATACCGATAAATCTTGATGCGCAGGTAATTGTAAGGAAATCATTCATGAAACTGTCAACAGCCTCATTAGTTCTTTCCACATCAGCATGGTCTTTCTGAAACCACCCTATCATGTAAGGGATAGCATCCCCATCTATCACCAGCAGATCAGAGTAACCTGGCGGCTGCGGCATTGATTGTTTCAAGTCGTCCATGAACTAATTTATAATACACTTCTACACCCATTGTTTCTTTACGAATTACACCTGTAGCTAAAAGCTTAGGAAGGATTCTTTGTACCACTGGTAAAGCATTACCTGTCTTCGTAGCTAATTGCTTAGCTGTAAGTTCAGAGTTCTCTGCAAGGGTATAGATAACAAATGAAGAAACGGGAAGTGCTATTGTTGAAAAAATATCAGCAGCCTTTTTATGAGCTGCTGATGGAATTGTTATTGTTGGCATTCTTTCGGATCGATCTTTCAAGGTTCGTTTTAGATTGATGGCATTGTTTGCAAAGTACCTGAAATGCTGAGGAATTCTCTGGTGTAAGATTCTTCACGAACTGAGGTAAATCCTCGAGACACAGCAGACTACCACATTCAGTTTTGTGGTCAATATTTATCTGGCTGCGCGGAAACCAATTCATGCATTCACAGCAGAAGTATTCAAATTTCAGACGTTTATTAGTCGATTGAGATTTCCGTTTAGCTGCTTCAAGTGCTGCTTTCATTGGTAACCACCACATAAAAGCTCTTCTAAGGGTACTTCTTAATTTTGCAAAATATGCAGCTTCAGTCATTGTACCTGCATTCCGGGTCTTTATTGCTTTTGCCATAGGTTGAAAAAGTGAAGTCTGTTATCTACTTACCAAGATTCGTTATAGGTTAGATTCCTTACAACTTGATATTATCGTGCGACTCCTCTCTTAGTTTTCACTTAACAAACTTATAACAAATTCTTCTTCTCTTCTAAATCTGCGGCAATCTTATCTACATCCTGCTGGCTTGCTTCTACTGCTTCTTCAATCAGTTTAGAATATTCAGCATCAGTAAGCTGAGCATATTGGCTACTATGGTAGATAGATTTAGTTATTCCCTGGAATGAACCATAAGGAAAGAATTTCAATACACGAAGAGCACCAGTACCTGCTTTGTCTATTGCACCTATAAACATTGGGTCAACAAAGCAAGTAAGTGTAATAGTATCATCATCCTGAAAATTACGCACATAGCGACTGCCCCCTAAATGGATACCTTTAACACAACTGTGGCTATCATCTGTATTTACTTTATCCCAACTATCGAGGTATACTGCCTTACCAACACGAATAATGTGACCTTCGTAATCATCAGAGAAGAAAGAATCTCCACTTTGTTTCTGTACAGCAGGTTCAAATACTCTTTGTTCCATGAATTCTGGTTTCTTGTAAGTTTTTAACCCACTAAATTCATCCACTTCAAAAGCAAAACGGTCTACCTTCTTTACACCATTGGGTTGGGTATCATCAGAAACAAATTTCCAATCAACTTCACGTACAACTTTCAAAGTTACAAGTAGGCCCTCTTCAGTAAAATTCACATCATATTGCGTAGCCCTGGCAGAAGCAACTTCTGGTGTTAATCCTTCTTTATCTACAAGTTTATTGTATAGATCAGTATTAACATCTGTGGTATTAATATACTCTGCAAATAGTTTTGCTTTAGCATCTGTATACCAGGGATTACGAAGAAAGCGAGTCCAACATTTTACAAGAGGTAATACATCAATATTTTTTTCAACTGATGTAATAATACGATCTGCTAAACTCTTGGGGATGGGTTTGCTACTTACTTTTCCATTGATGGCAAGATATAATTTACCATTATGAGGATTTACAAAAAGATGCTGACCTCCTTTAGCGTGTTCAATTATTTCTTTGTAATTCTCTTGTATAAGAGGTTCAAAATCTTCTAATAACAATGCTAACTCTTCCATTGAAGTAGCTGCATTAGCTTTAGATTCCAGTTCTTTCATCTGAGCATACTTCTGCTCAGAAAAAGTTACGCCAAACGGTTTCCCCTTATAGGAACCGGTAATTGAATCGTTCACACGATTTACGATAATTTGACTCATTGTGTTTGGTTTGTCAGAGGTGTTCCCCTGTATATGAAATAATGCCGGATTGCCTCTTCCTGTTCAGCAGATAAAGGCTCAGCTTCTATCAACGGTTGAACCATATTCATCAACTCTTTAACTGGTTGTGCCCAGTCTACAAGTTCCAAATATAGATCATAAAGCTCAGTATCAATAGCCTTACCATCAGCAATCTCAACTCCAGCTTGTGGATTGAATAATTCCAATGCAAGTTGAGAAATAGCATCTTTATCCTCAGGGTTAGCTTTAACGAATAATTGAAATTGCCCTACTTTATCCAGGTGAGAGATAAGTTTACCTGTAGTTGTATTATCAGCCCCAAGTATATTGGTACCAATAGTCATACTCCGCCAGTAAGCTGCAACATACTCTTTTAACTTCTTATAATCTGCAGCTTTTTCTGCTGAGAGTGAGGAAAAACCATTTAGAAATTGTAGGTCGGTAAGCTTTTCCTGTAATAGCCGTGCAGTATTCCACCTGATTAATGCATTTGACATTGTGATGGTTTTGTTTCTGATTTCCTTAAAGAATTTTGTAACATGCTTGAAGTCTTTGCAGTACTTCACATTGTTCTGTGCTACTTTGATAAGTCTTACTGGGGAATGTTCTCTAAAAGAATTGCATTTACCTAAATCTTGCCAATGAATGCCCGCGTATCCCTTAGCCCTTAAATCTTTAGCTTCTTCAGTATTATGAGAAAATAGACTGTAATAGCCAGAAGGTGAATCACTAAAACGGGTAATTAAAGAAATAGTATGCAGTAATGGTTCATAATCCTGGTTAGACCAAAATACTTCCTCATTTTTCCAAGTGTCCACAAGATGAATTGGAAATTCAACCTTCTGCATTTCATAAACCTTTTCAGGTAGATTCTTATTAGAAGATATTGTCCATTTAGTCCTTGGCGTATGAACAATAGTGCTACCGCTGGCTTTCCTTCTCTCTGCAGCAGATAATTCAGCTTCTTTTTTATCCTCAACTTCTACTTCCTCTTCTTCATCACTATCATTAGCTTTGAATCCTTCAGGAACTTCAATTGATTCATACCACATAATATCTTTAGAAGAAATAATGTAGTTATGAAGATCTGCTATTTTCTGCCTTGCTTTAGCAAATTTTGCTGTAGTAGGGTCGCCAAATATAGCTTCTTCGATACGATTCTGATTGGTAATATCTTCTGCTGTGAGTGGACGATCAAAAGGCATTTCCTGGTGTAGATGGATAAGTACAAATCCCTGCTTATAAATTTGGGAAAGGATATACTTGTTCTTACGATTAGATATTTCTCCCTGCATCACCAGCAGAGGCTTTCCTTCAGTAAGGGCTGTACGCCAGCTCAATTGATACTCAACCTTTTTAGTGACCTTAGAACCTTTCCTTTCGGTAGTCATCTCAACCCTGTTAATCCTTACACCGTCCATGAGACGGTTATTGAACCTGAATTCAGGATTAACAGGATAGGCCAGTTCAATCTTACTCATGTCAACTATCTTGGAAAGCCTGCCTATTACGGTAGAATCCCCAGCAGAAGTCCATTTTTCAGAAGAGGCTGTAGAACAGATCTTTAACCATTTCAGGAAATCAGTTTCACGAAGTTCTGCATTAATGGTAGCTTGTGCTATTTCAACTACTTCTCTGAACCTGTTCACGATAGTTTCCCGTGTCTTGTCAGTCCATAATAGACTTTCTCTGGATGGATTAATTTCAACGGATTCAGGATCCACTTTAATACCAATGTTACCAAGCTTTTCCTCAAGCTCTAATTCCTGGAAATTAATGAATCCGTAGTTCACACCATTGAGAAGCATGTGAGGTTTACTGTAAGATGAATTCTTTGAAAGAACAATCATATCGTCCTCATAAAGAATATCAGCCCTTACAGGAATTTCATTACGCTGCCCATTCTCATGTAGAAATAATCTTACATTTTTAAAGTAAAGTAATTGCCCAGTAACAGCATCCAGGTATTGAGATTTATGATGCTTTTTGGCTGAGATCTCAATCTGCAGCATGTTTACTTCAGAAGTTTTCTTGTAGTAAGCTATATAACCATTTGAAAATTGATAGGTTGGATTTTCTACCATAAGCTCAGTATCGAGCTTAGGTATTAAACTTTCAACCTTATGGCTATACACGTTAAAACAGAATTCCATCCCGTTCCATCTGCTGGTGACGGTGTAGAAAGGCACTCCTATTGATAATGGACTCTTATTACCAAGTCCAAAACGGCCCAACATTACTTTATTCAAACGTTTTGAAGACCACCCTAATGAGAAGTACCCTTCAAGTCTGCTTCTACCAAGGCCTACCCCATAATCAGTAATAAGTACCTTGTCCTTACCCATTTCACCCCCATCAAAGTATTCTACAATAACTTCATCTGCTGGTGATAGATAACTGGGATCGTAATAAGTTGGATCAAATCTGCTATCCTTGTAAATATCCCCTTCCTTTTGTATAAAGAAGTCTTCTACAGAAGATTCACCAGATAGGATCTTACGGGCCATTACCTTTTCAGTAATACTATCTAATCCATTAGATACAACCTCTCTGATTGTTGATTTAATTGGAAAACTGTACTGATACCGTTGCAGTACATCAAACATTAATTCCTTAGCCCCTTCATCTATCGTTTTCGAGTAACCTGCGGATATTTGTACGTTCTCCTCTGTATGAATCGCCATAAAGGATTTCTAAATTTTCATTAAAATATTTAATATCACACTCATACCTGGTAGTTTCTTTACCACCAAGCATGAATGTGATTATCACTTCTTTGTTCTCAATGTTCACGGCTAACCTCTGCAGCTTACCTGTAACCTTGATGGAATGCACAGTCTCAAACTGCACCATCTTTCCTACTAACCCTCTTTCGAGCCGCTGCTCTATTTCCAGTCGGTTTAATTCCATTTTGTACAGTTTTAAGCCAATCTGCAACTTTAGTATAATAAAGAAGTTCTTTGAGGGCTAATGATGGTGCTTTACTGATAATCTCATTAGCATCGTTACCGTGTATTACAGAGAGAGAACTTATACCACACCCGCCAGGCCCAATTAAAAGCATGAATCTATTTCCTCTTTCCCCCTCAGGTTCTATAGAAAGGCTAAAAAACTCCCATCTTAAACTGCAATGCCATCCAAGATTTTCATGTACAATAACTTTCCAGTTCCCAAAATGTAGAATAGCCTTAACTTTCTCAGCAGCAGACTTAGCTAAAGTTTCTGTCTTATAACTCATATAATTGTTTGAAGCAACTGTGAAGCTGCTGTCGGTGAATAATCTCTCGTAAAGTCTGAGATGTCTTTACAACCTGTAGATTCAGGTATATAAATTTTAGGATAAGGGTACCACTCTCCACGATGTTTCATATCATTATCAAACAATACTACCTTCTTCTTATACTTACTGTCAGCCCAATTAAAGAATGATTCAGGCATAGGGGTATTCTCAGACCTGGGACTTACTGCATCATATCCAAAAGATCTCAACGTCATTACATCTTTACGGCTCTTGGTAATTACCAAAGTATCAGTACTATAAGTGAGTTGTTCAATCCCATGAACATGATGTTCCTGCAAGTCATGCCTGAATTTCTTACCCTTTTCCTTCTGTGGAAAATAGAGTTGGTATTTATCATATACCCTATAAACAAAAGAGAGCCCCATAGGAAATACGGGAACTCTCTGTGATGGGGTTAGCCAATAACAATATAAGGAAGATGTTTTGTACTGCTCAAGAATAGATTTAGAAATATTGAATTGATTCCACCAGTTGAGATCTGCTGCTGTGAAGAGACGGGGGCGGATACGTATATCTGCATCACTTCTCATTACAGGTTTAGCCCTCACTACTTTACCTCTCTTCTCTACGCCAGGCCCTAATCCAAAATCTGACATTATCCTACCTAATACCTCAGACCTGCTTGTATATCCAAACATCAGTTTAATGAGTTTGAATACATCGCCACTGTCACCCATATTTCCGGAATCTTTCCACATGAATTCCCGGTTCAGCTTCTTACAGGGATACAATCCAAATGAAGGGGTTTCATCCCCTTCACGGATTGGTGAACTGTAGTTCAATCTTATCTCGGGTTCAAATTCCAAATAGTGACAGTACAAAGTGTATTCGTCAATGTGCTGCAGAAGAATATCTTCATCAGCAAGGAATCCTAATATCATGGGTCAGGGGTTTAAGAGAATCGGCTATTGTGGTGCAAACGGGTTGCTCTCTGCAACCGGGGCGGCAACCTTCTGCTCAGCAGTATCTTTTGATACCGGTGCAGAACTATCCAGGCCATTATCAATTTCCCATTTACTGAACTTCACCTTGCTTTGGTCTTCTGGCACACTCATTGGTTCAATAAACGGGTTATCAGTAATAAAGCGGGAAGGTAGTGTAGCATAATGCTTATCCTTACTCTGACGGATTAACTTTAACCTTACAGGATTGGTTACATCATTAATAAATGGCTTCATCAGTTCAGCAAAACGCTTAATGATGTTAGTATAGATCTTTGAAATAACATCCTGGTCAAGAATACGGGATTCATAAGATGCTGCATCAATAATACCAGTGTTGGCATATTGTACATCCATAGTATCCAAATCAATCTGGTCAGCTACCACGAACTGTTCAAGGATCTGGCCAAGTTGTTTATGCAGAGAAGTAAAATCACCTGCAACACGGTTGATCTTTTGTTCAATCGTAAACTCAGGCTTATTTGGTAACATAGGCTGAAATACGAACAACCTTGTACCGGTAGTGTCTTCATTTGTACGGGCAGTCAATGATTGCTCGAACACACTTTTCTTAACGGTTTCTTTGCCGGCCTGAGCAAACTCAAGTTCCAGGGTGCCTTTTTCATTGATGTTGATAGACTTGAAAACTACATTGGGATTAATGCCAATACCAATTGCCATAATAGAGAAATTTAAGGTAGATAAAAATGGGATGCAGAGAGAATACCCTACACCCACGGAAGAAAATGAAAGGTAGGAAGTTGCTACCATTTCAGGAAATTATTCTGTCTCAGCGGTACCAAATTCTCTTGCTTCTGCCAAAGAATTAATCTCTTTTACAGGTTCGGTTGCTGGTTGAGCTGCATTAACTACTTCTGCTGGTAGAAAAGCGTAGAACTCAGGTTTTTCACGGCGCTGAGTAGATACTGTTCCCTTGTCTTTACCACGGCTCACTTTCTTAGGGATATAAACTACATCACGCGGCGCAGTCCATGGCTCACCTGTAGCTGGATTAGCTACAAGTAACATATCCACGAAGTCAAGCCCTTCAACTGCAGGTGAATCTTCTGCACCTTCTTTACCTGTAACTGCACTTTTAGCAAAGGTTAAACCATAGATTTCTTCAATGGCCGGAATAAGTTCTTCTGTACCAAAGCTTTTACTCCCCTGGTCAATAACACTTGACTTAGGTTTACCATCTTCTTCATAAACAGTTGAACCAAACAGGTCAACTTTAGGAAGAGATTTCTGGGCTGGGGAAATAATTAAGATGCGTTTACCTGCTTGGAACTGTGGAAATAGTTGAGTGTCAATCACATCAAAACCATTACCTGTCACAGCAGAATCTTTGGCTGCATATTCCAATCCAAACTTTTCTACAAGTTCAAGAGATGGGTATACACTACCGTCACGGAATACACGGATAGCTAATCCTTCCGGGTTACGTTGTTTACGGGGGCCGCCTGTGCGTGCCACTGTCTTTTCTGCTACATCAGCAATAGTGATGTTCTGTAAGAAATCTAACATAATTATAGTTGATTTATAAATCCGGGTTTAATAGCCAAGTTCTCTCCACTTAGCAATTGCTGTATTTCTATCTAATTCGATTGTTCCAAATGAAATTGCTTTATTGCGTCTGCTTCTTACAAGATCATAATGAGGTAAACCTTTATTAGATTTTTGAAACCAGCTTCTTTTCATTCCAATTTTATCAGCCATAGTATGCAACTCCTCAAGAGTATCCGCAAACATATGACAACTGGGCCCCAATCTCCAGACATAATCTACAAGAGAATCCACATATACAGCCATTATTATGGATTTAGTGAAAGCTGTACTTTCTTGTGGTCATGGGGTTTGATAACCTTACCAGAAGAATTAGTAAGTACAAATGTGTTGGGATTTATTCCGAGTATTTGATATTTTTCTTCCTTAGGTATACTTTGAATAGTTTGTTCAGCATGTAACCAAGAATTATGAGCTTTACTCATATTATTCTGATGAACCAGATCAAACTCTCTGTCGAATATCTCATGCATTCCTGCAGTGATAATCTTTCCATTGAGAACGTATTGAAGATCACAGAGGGCATCAAGCTCTTCAAGCTGGTTTACATTATCACCATCAGGCGAATCATATAATATTCCAGCAACTTCAGGATCATCTGAGAAAACTGAAGTAGTTTCCCGTTCCCAAGGCTCAATACAGAGATTTACAAAAGTCTCCATGCAATCAGAAGCCTTAGCAAGCTCTTCTAACTCCTCAAACAGCAGCTTAATCCTCAATTGCCTTACCTGTAATGGTTCAAACTCAGTGAGATTACCTACTGGGTGGTTGAAGACCTGATGAAATTCTTGTACTTGTTCTAAAGATTTATTCATATCTAATTGTCCAATAAAGCAGGACTATCTTTTATGGTTTCTATATATTCCCATATACCCGAATTTCCAAGGAGAGGATATTCGCAATTAGTCCCATGAGTAAATATATTTTCAACATTGTCAAGTAGATTGCAGATTAAAAGTTCTTCCGGTGTTAGGCCATTCCAATTTAAATCTTTTAATTTACCTTTTATAGAAAGCAATATAGTTACAATAGATTTTAACTTACGCTGGCAATGGCAAATTCTTAAATAACCTGTAAGAAAATGGTTAATTGAATTCCACTGTTTATCATACTCAGGGGGTATTGCTGCCATATTTAAAAAGATTGTACAATTTCCAATTCTACAAGAATTTCTCTAATGTAAGGAGAGGGGTCAGCTAAATTTCTACCACCTATCTGGTTATAGATTTTCTTAGTAGGTACCCACATATAATAAAGCCTGTTCACAGCATCTATGTAAACAACAGTACCACCATCACGATACCTGTCTTGTTCAATTACTTTAACTTTTTCCATTATTCTGCTGTTGAAGATTGAGGGAATACATCGGGGTAAATTACAGACCAATCAAATTGTATGTCTTTACCGGCAAGATACTTTTGCCTGGCACCCATTACTGCACCATCATAAGTTTGAAATGAAACACGAAGCTCCCCTTTAGGGGTTCTATACATGTAACCTATTGCATCAGCTTTTCCGCAGACGATAGAAGATAGCTTACCAGTAAGTGAAATATCATTCACTTTAACCTCAGTTCCTTCCTTAGTAGCTATGAGCTTTTCTTTAACGTGTACAATGAGAATTAGATATGGGGTAATAGCCGAGTAAGCTTCAATTACATCCTTTACACCCTCCCTCAAATAGTAATAACCTCCACCATTTGGTAGTTCAAGTACTGAACGGCCCTTGAAATTCTTACCCATTGTACCTTCCTTGTACTTTACAGTTTCAGATATTTCTGCCATATCTTCTACAGCATCAAGTGTATCAATAGCTACAAATTGATAAGGGAAAGCTTCCATCCCTTTCTTACCGGTAGCGGTACGTTTAATACCTTCAGAGGTTATTAACGTAGGTACATACATGACCTGTGCCATATTATCTACCTTCATTGCGGTGGTTTCATAAGTATCGGTACCATGAGGCTGTTCAGTATCAACTATTAAGCAATCAGCCATCTTAGCTAATTCTGTAAGTTGCTCTGTTTTCCCCGTTTTTGGAAGAGAATATAGTACCAGAATCTTGGGCCCTATCCTGGTAGCCTTTACTGGGTTTTCCCTTGTGGGGAGCTGAATTGTTGACATACGTTTTCTATACGTTTAGCTTCTGTGATGAAATAATTTATAGCTGGTTGATTATCTGTACCATAAGCTGTGGGAAGTGGAATATCATAGAACATTCCTGAAAGTGGATTCATAAAGAGGGGCATCCAGCGGTCTGCCGGCCCATAGCGATTCTTCATTAAAAACAGGGCAATGAAATACTGTCCAATATCTTCAAGATGGTAACCATTGAAAGTCTTCAGATTGTACTGAATAGGTTTAACCATACCAAACACTGCATCAGCATCGCGATAAGTATAACTACTATCTCCGAAGTCTAACCTCTGAGGTGCTATAGCGGTTTCAGATTTCTTCTGTTCCCGATAAGCTGACATCATTGATGTGGAAAACTGCTGGATCTGAATAAGGGTTGTGTTAAAGATATTGCGTAATTGCACTGAATACATAGACCAACGATCCATAATCTGCTTAGTGGTAGTAGCACCCCCTTCAACATTAATCAATGCTAAGTGATCTACAATTACTACTGTCATAGCTAATGGATCATTAGCTTTAAATCCACGTATCATTCCTTTCTTCTTACCTTCTTTTGGTGTATCACGAATTACAGTACCAATCTTTTCATAGTGCTCCTCAACCAGCTTATTAAGCATACCTGTAGGATGCAGCATGTGGTCTATCAACACCATATCCCCCATCATTTCTTCAATCACACCATAGGCTCTCATTACTAATTTGAGATGCTCAGGTTCAAGAAGTAATCCTGGGATACGTCCCATAATATAGTCAGTGGATAAGTCAATATTATAGATAGTCTTAACCCACTGGCATACCCACTTTGCTTTCTTCTCAGCAGCAGACAGTTCAAATGAGAAGTACTTGATGTAGAGCTTGATACCTTTCTTCTTAGCAGATCTCCAAAGAGAATACAGATACATGAAATCAGCAATTGTAGTTTTACCAACCCCGCTGTCGGCACCTATTAAATAGTATCGGCCACGGTGAGTCCCGTGAATATGATTATTGATAACTTTTAACCCATTATCAAACCCCTCATTCATTCCAGACATACCACGTTTAACCTGGGCCATAAAACTATTATCCTCTTCCTGTTTATCCCATTGAGCTTCGAGTTCTTCCCATTCTACTTCTTCATCAGGTATTTGCCAGATAACTTTA
>Ga0307515_10007950_pt1 | contig 20820 bp, 7 predicted proteins | sample 17_EM_MG_FD_194513 | JGI IMG/M metagenome (GOLD analysis project Ga0307515, IMG submission 194513) | Populus trichocarpa ectomycorrhiza microbial communities from riparian zone in the Pacific Northwest, United States - 17_EM | ecosystem: Host-associated > Plants > Roots > Unclassified | place...
CAGATGAGACCCATGCAAGATATCAAAGTGTTGACGGGTCAAAAGATTATATCCTAACATTAAAAATAATTTTTAAAAAATAAAAAAATATTATTTTAATATATTTTGAAATAAAAAATACTTTAAAAAATAACTCCTACTACATTTTCAAACACCCTCTACATCAAGTAGACTTTGAATCTTTGAATAACTATTAGTGCGGTAGAATAACAAATGCAAATATGTTAGATATTATTTTTAAAAATAATTTTTTATTTGAAAACCTTAAATATTATATCATGTCAAGATGATTTAAAAATACCTAAAAACTTAATTTAAAACAAAAAAATTCAAAGTTTTCAAAAACATGATTAAACCCCAAAAACAAACACATTAAACCTGTTGGACTGTATCTATCTCCCTGTTATTTAAAGCAATTGAATATCTCAAACCTTTCAACAGAAAAAAAACGTCGAGTTTCCAGCAACCACCCTAAAATCAACACGAGTGGACATTGGGAGAATTCTGTGCCATGGATTTATTATACAGAAACGAGAGGAATACAGGTACATTAAGAAGCTAATAGTGAGAAATTTAGCTGGTGGCACAACTCTATTAGACGCGCGTGTAGACCAAATATGTGAAATGCGATCATAAAATACTGGGAACTAAATGTATAGCACAGACATGCATTCCCATTTTTAGGGGGCCAGGTTCCGCCCGGACCACCGGTGGCAGGATTTCGATTAGTGTATGATGGACGGGGGAAGTGACAAAAAAAAAATCCTTTTATTGACTGGTTTTAATTTTTATTTGCAATGGAAATCTTGGGGGCAGCTGGACTGCTCACACCAGCATTCGTTCACTAGCTACACCAAAAAAAATGAATCGAGAAGAGGCAATAGTGATTTAATCAAAGAGCTGATCGGTAGGAATCTGGCCAAATATATCAGGGCATGAATCCCAATTTCCCCAGCCTCTGGCCTCCCAATACCCGCCAACATAACGGTATGTATCACTTCCTTTATCCTTTGCAAACCACCGTGGTTTCCAGCCCCTCTCCTGCATATTTCGGGCCTGGAATCCATATAAAACAGTATTTCATCAAATTACCATCAAAACCACATCAAGAAAAAGCTGACAAAGCACATCAACAGATAAATGTAGAAAGACCCCCCTGTATTTGGTAAACCCTCTCAGAGAAGAAAAATTCCCTGGAAGGGAAAAAAAATCAAAACCAATCCCTGTAAGATCAAAGCCTAGAACTGTCTAGATGTCAAACAGTCCAACTTTAGGAATAATGCCTAATCATCCAAGTTCTTAGACAGAATCCTGGAATTGAAAAAAACAGCATGCAAGTTACCTGGCGCTGACGTTGCTCTAATCGCAGTTTCTCTGAATTTGCCATATCAAATTCACCATTTTCCAAGTATCTTTGGTCAGGTCTAAGCCTTGAATCTGTAGGAGGCAGCTTTTCCTGCACATAAGATGAGATCATGAATCAAAACCAATGAATTGGAAAAGTTAATAAAGAGGGGTTGAATCATGATTTAATGAGCATGTATGTTCAAGAGCACTGGAAGCTAGATTTTTCCCACTGTTGTGTTGCCAAACGAACAAGAAAACCAAGCACAGAATTGCTATTAACATAAAAACTACCTTAAGTCCATGGGTGAGCTCATTCAATGTCATGGCAAAGCGTGTTAAATTGTATCTGGTGGGAAATCTGGGGGGTTTACTTCGCCTCCACAGCATATGGGCTTCTTTCATAGACTCATACCCCTTTCCCTTCCCAGAGAAATCATCATTCATGTAATACATGCTCTCATCCCATTTTCCAAAAAGAGTTGCCACTGTTCTACCATGCCTATCTTGAACCATTCCTTGCACCTGAAAATCAAGTTTGTTACTGATGATATTCCATGTTTTAACTAATACCAACAAACATTGGCTACCACTAATAGATGATTTCATAAAACCAAAAGAAAATTCATAAAGCAAAGTATGTGAAGCTATAAGTTCAATTTCCCAATAGCATCAGGCAGATTATTTTGCTTCAGGTTTATGGAGCCAACTAGGAAAAATTGTGGCAAAGTCATATACATATACATAACAGAATATCTGGAACAATCATTAAGAGAGCACGAACCTGGTGAGGATTTCGGTCTATAATAGACTGCTCCTTAAATTTCAGCTTGCATGAATACTCACGATTTCCTTCTATGCGCATTGTACCATAGTGATCACAATACAGTTTTCCAAGTATAAGATTGTATATTGATGTTGTAACCTGAAATAAAATGACTATTTTCAAACAGGAACATAACAGGGAAAAAAAAATCTTGCCTTATACCTTACTCCACTGAAAGACTTCTCCATCATCAAATTCCAAAGTCAAAACTCCAACGGGATCAAGCTGAATCGAGCGACCCCAAAATTTGCTTTTGAGATTGCTATCGCCCCAAAATTTCCATCCTGTACCCTCACAATGGCATGCAACAATCATGGGGTGATGACTGACCTGACATAAAAGTTACATAACAATAAGCTACTGGATACTTGACAATGAAAGAAGGAAAAGAATCACAGCCAAAACAATAAAATTTTCCCACTTTTGTGAAAGCGGTGATAAATAAGAATCTTCTAGGGGAGAGTGAGAAGATAGAGTGGAAAACCACAAGATCTAGTTCTGGCTCTTGCATCATAACAGATCTGTGCTAATTTATCCAATAAAAGTTAAGACAACATCTACCATTTTCCTTTTGAAACTCCCCCGATTATATTATGATACAGTCCTCATGGTTAATTAACCATCATGAAGTCTACATATTTATTTTGTTTCTTTGCTCTAATAAGGTTCCTCATCACTGCCCAACATTTTCTCCATTGCACAAAAATAATAAAACCAGCACCTGCACTCTGGACATGGTATCATACTATCAAGTTCAAAGTGTTCCCCATTAGGGAGATTTGAACCCCCGGAACCCCACCTTCCCCCTGGTAATAATCCCTATAGTCTTATTGGTGCTGCAATATGAAGTCATTATACAGTAACTTGCTCAACATGCACCAAATAGCAGGTTAACCTTTTCTTCTTCTTCTTCTTTCTGTTTTTTTTATGAGACCATCTTCGAATCAAAATTTAGGATTCGTTGTGCTCATGCTATTATCATGTATATATGCACAAAGATTAGAAGAGAATATAGATCATGTCAAGCAGTTAATTTTGAACCTTCAGAAGTTGATAACAAACCTTCTCTGAGAAAAACCGGAGGCCCTTATCCGGATAGTCGGCCTCATATGTTTCCCCTAATAATGGATTAAATGGTTTGCAAATTCTTCCTTCAGTTGAAGCATATCCAGAAACAGCAAAAGCAGCCACGTTAAGAATCCTCATAAGACTATTACCCTGAAGACAGAAATTCAATGACCGTGGGTTAAAAAGGTAAATGCTGAAGAGGTTTATCTCATAAGATGCAACCATTGGAGGCTACTATGGAATAAGTGTGAACACTAAGCACACAATGGATCAAAAAGGTAAGAGCCGCACAGGATTATCTCATAAAAAATATGAGACAACAATTGGAGACCAAGTGTGAACATGAAACTGAATGCAGCGGGTTCACAGTGAGAAAAACAAATCAGGAGGCCCATCTGTGCCAACCTTTTTTTTTGTTGGGGGTGGGGGCATTGAATATCTAACATCTAAGAGAAGCACTCCACAGGATGCATTCTTGGATGTACAGGTCAAAGGGAAGTTCATACGTGTAATGAAATGATGGTTTGTAACCTATCCTACAAAAAGACATCAAGCAACGTGCATAGTCTCACCACAAACTAAAAAAACGAGCATGAGAATCTTCTTGACCCTGCTCCATTGAAGAGTCAATTGTAAATTTGAAAGGCAAACTCTTATGCTGACAAAATCAGATTGCCACAATCTAGGATTGGTATGTTTGAGAATGCGGGGCAAACTGCGTTCCCTCAATTTTTTTTAAAAAAAAATTTGCTAATTTTTTTTTATGTTTTTAGATCGTTTTGATATGGTGATATCAAAAATAATTTTTTTTAAATAAAAAAAATATTATTTTGATGCATTTCTAAGCGAAAAAGCACTTTGAACTGCAACTGCTACCACAATCCCAAACACACCCTCCATGGTTTTTAAGGGGAGCCAAATTAGAGTTATCATGAGATTCTATAAGTACTCAGAGATATTCTGAAAATTTTTTGGGGACCTATTAATAATTTCTAGGGGATTAACATGAAAACATACATAAAATCAAGGGACTATATTGATGTTTTCAATTTTTTTGGGGGCACGGCCCCCTCAAAGAAGCTTAACCGCTGCCCCTGGGTTTAACCTATTTTCCAGGAAAATTATATCCACTCTAAGATGCTGAATCAGAGTTTTATGCAAAATCAATGGGTTTGTGAGATGGAAAGTAGGTAAAAAAAAGTACCAACTACTGTAAATCTTAATGAGTCATGCGATTTATATCTAAAAATTAGATGAAAGGAAATTCTATCATATGCCAAAATGCACATGATCCAATAATCCTCTCAGAATTCAAACTACATTACTTGAATTTTCCTTGTGTCAGGTAACTGAAAAATTAATTGCTGGAGGAAACAGCAAATCATCTGAGAAATGTAACCTAAATTTGCAGAAGAAACAGTAGCAACTTAAAATAAGCAAAAGATAGATTTGCATCAAAGTGATATAGAAAAAACCAGGTGTCAAGTCCCATGGCTTTGTTAAAGTGACATGCATAACCAAGAATAAGACTGCCTACCTTTTTGTGGAGAAAAAAGAATAGCACAGAACTCCAATACTTAAACTTACCTGTTTTCCCCATTCATATGCCCGATCAAGAAGATATGAATATTCCAAATCTTCAAAGCATTTTTGTAGTGAAGAGAGAGGCTCATTGAAGTAAACAGGAAGACAAACTTTGGTTAGGTCCTTCCCAATGTTATCCTTAATCATCGACCATAGACTCACACCCTTTTCTTTTTCAATTGGATCAGGTAACTTCTTACGGCGCTTAATGTAAGGATGGTTTGATCCAACAGACCTAATCAAAGGATCAATGCCATCTTCTGATTCAAGAGCAAAAAACCCTTCATCATCTGAAGAGAATGATGATGGCCGAAAATCAGACTCATTACTTTTGAAAGAACCTGATGATAGAAAATCACGAGTATCAAAGAACGCATTCTCATCATCATCTGTTTCTTCTTCTGCACCATCAACTCTTTCATTATTATCATCATCGGATTCACTGACACTTGCTTCTGAAAAAAGAAAAAAATGAGAATAAAATTCCAAAGCATCCACAGGGCTAGGGAAGATGATAAATTAAAAAAAAATACACAAAACCAATTTCAAACATGATTAACACTAGAATTGAACCACCATAATGATGAAAGAGGAAAATGAAAGGAAAAAACAAGCATTTCTGCTTTCAGATTTCATACAGTACCAGCATTTACAATGTGTTGCACAAAAATGAAAAAAGAGAGAACCCATTGTTACAAGTTGACTTGGCATAATACCATGATACAAGCAATCATTATGTTCATAAGAAGAACATGACAGCCAGACCAGGAGGCTAGATGCTAAATGCTAAATGCTTACCAATTACAGCTTATGTTGTTCAGTTTAGGAGGTAGAAATAATCCCAGATTCCAAGTCATAATATCATGACCTTCTGACAGAGGCTGTTGTGTCTTACAGGTTTTATTGTTAAGCAAATATTACTTTTCAGTCAGATACATGCCATAGAGTAACTTGATAAGAAACAGATACCAAACCAGTCTTCAGATCTTTAGTAGCATGATATTCACATGACAACCTCGTTCATATTCAGGTAATCAAGAAATGCTGAGCTCATTTATGTGGTAATAAAAGAATATACTGGACAACAACTGGAACTTAATGGCTGATTCTAAAAACCAATCAGGCATGGGCGCTTGGTATAAATCATAGTGGCTTACAAAATCAACTCTTTCTGTTAATTTTTTTTTTATTGCAGAACTTACCACTAAACTTGTATTGTCTCAGAATAGAAGAAGATGTTGTGCCTTGATCGTTCAACTGCCTTCGGCTCTCATCAACTACTGTATTCTCCAAGTCAACCTTTTCTGTCTGCATAACACAATACAAAAGCAGTTCCCTGGTTAAACATGGAAATGTATAAGATGGATAACTGTGTAACAGAATCAGACATACATATTTAGTCTAAAAACTTTAATTGAAAGTTAACATGCATTCAAAATACTCACATAATCATTAACTGAAAAAAAATCATTGTGTAATAGAACACTAGAATTTAAAATCATCATCCAATTCATCAAATAGAAACAAATATTCATATTGCATGCAAGGGAACAGAAAGCAAATCAGCATTTCAAGCATCAGAGAGGTGTATGCACCTCACAGCTGTTTACATAGTAAGCATGGATCCTTACGGAAACAGTGGTATGATATTAAAATAAAAAGGGATACGATGATATTGCCCATATTAAGCAATCAGTCCTTAGCTTCAGATATAACATCAAATCTGTCAGATGCATAAAATGTTAAAAAAACCCTCAAATCAAGTTCTAAGCACTTTGCAGTCATACATTTAGGATAATAATCTCATGATGGGAGAGAGAACAACAAATATTGAAATTTGATCTCTCCTTCCTACCGCAATAGGTTGAGCAATTCTCTACCCCATACCTCCCAGTAAACAACAGAGAAAATGTGGGATTTAGGATGATAATCTCATGATGGGAGAGAAAACAACAAATATAGAACTTTGATCTCTCCTTCCTACTGCAATAAGTTGAGAAATTCTCTGCCCCATACCTCCCAGTAAATAACAGAATGTGTGATCCAGCTTTTATTTTTATTTTTCTCCTATAATCAGAGCAGTCCTTAACATGAAAATCTGCTCTTTTTTGTAACCAGTAAAATTATTTAGAAAAGATACAAAAAGATGAAGCAGACTTGCTTTTTCAAGGGGGATGTAGCATTTAAGCTGTTCAAATTCAAGGAAATCTGTAATAGAACACAACAAGGCCTGACAGAATCTAATGCAATAAAAAGCCTTTTCAAAATACGACAAGGTTAGACTTAACAAAAATTAAAAATCCTGTCACTGCAGATATATAATTTAGCAAGAAACATCGCAAATCCAATTATAAGACTTCAGAAATACTGGAAAGTTGCACTACGATCCTCACTGTGTGGAAAATGAAAGCAATCCTTCAAAAATGTAACCTTAAATATAGATTTTGAAGTCGTAAAAATCTTCCTAGCAGTCATTGTGAGTGAAGTTTGCTGGTGGGACTACAAGTTCCACCATAGGAAAACCAAGATCTGTTTGCTTGCAACACTCACCAGCTTCAATAGCATCTGTCATACAATGCCGAGCTTAGAAAAAAAAAGGTAGCATAAAAGTTGGACAGCTCATTGAGGAAGTGAACTTAAGGATAATTTTTCTATAGGCTGAGCGATGATGACAATAGTTAATTTGCAGGAGCCACTCCTGCAGACCTCACTGCCAAACCCAAAACTTCAATAATATTTTCCTGAAGAAAAAGTTAAGTAATGATTGGCATGTATCTGTGTAGCAATACAAAATGCCTACCCTGTGCACAAAGACTGCATGGATAAACAAGTCCCCAGCCTATGTTGTGCATGTATATTGTCAGAACTAAATAAATTGCTTAAAAACTCAGCTCAGTGGAAAGAAAAATCTCTAGACTGGACAAACTGACTCGGGTCAAATACCATAGCACTTGGTGAAGACATTCTCATCACATGTATTTGCTTCTCGGACTTCCTAAACAACCAGTAAAAATGACAAGATTACAAACACAATCTGCCCTGAGACAATCACCTGATCCCCAAACATCACTGTTTCTTTTACCATTTTTAATGTTGTCAAAGCAACCATATTGAAATAACTTCCTAAAAACTTCTGCTGCTAAACTGAAAATCTAATCTACTAGTATTTTTTTTTTTTTGAGACATTAATTACAGTCAGGTAAAAATAAGATGGTGGTCTCTAAAACAACATATTGGCAAAGGTACCTCGTTACATTTGTGAAAAACAAATAGAAATTAACTTAAAAATATAAAATTTATTTTAAAATGTAACTATGGGCATCTATAAAAGTTTGCAATCATTAAGAGACCCAAATTACATATATACAATAAAAACTAAAAAACAACTTGAACTATAAAATGCACATTCAAAAAGACAATACACTGGATGTATAAATCATGTTAAAAACAAATCAAACTCAATATAAATGGTTAGCATACATGACTTTGTACTCAGTAAAATAATTTCTCTGGAAAGGACTCTGCTACTAAGTAATTAATGGTGTACCTCGTTTCATTTTAACCATTATGGTAAGTTCACAGGCTGTGACCAAAAAGACACATGATGAGGAGACTTCTATACTAACTGGTAGATTATAATGGAAAACCTGAACTATAAAAACAAGAATTGCGTATGTAATTTCCAATCTAGCATTTTCACATTAAATCCTAATCAAATCTTTTTTCCAGAAGGAATAAAAAATAATTGATTATTGCTTGAAACAATGCACAAAGGTTGAGAAATAAAACCTCTACAAATGAACTTCTATACAGAATAATCATGTAAAAGAATCAACAAAGTAAATCTCTACATACCAACACAGACGCAAAAGAAATCACAAAAACACCCCCACCTTCTATAGATAATTTACTTCTATAATGTAGAGAAATCAAATGGAATTTGCACAACTCTGCATGGTAGAAGAAACTGTAAAAGCAGAAGTTGAATTACGAATTTGAATGCCATTTTCTTTTTCCACTTTTCAATACATGTACCTCTAAGTGGCGAAGTGTGTCTATGAGAAGCCATTGCTTCTGCTTGAGCAGCACTATCTGGTTCTGCAGCGCGGCAAACTCACTCCTCATGATCTGCTCACTGTCCAGTATCAACTCCTCCCTCACTCCCTCTTCTTGAAGCCGCTGCCTGAGCTTCTCAGTTGAGACTGCCACACTGTCCAAAGGACCCATTAGTTCACTGTTAGACATACGAGGGAACATATCCTTCACAGCCTGCAATGCTTCCATCCATGCCAAGCGATCCTCACGTGTCTCTGCTCTCAGGTGCAGCCTCTTTGTGCCGGTAAATATTGAGAACCTCTTGTCATCTGATCTGCTCTCCCGGATCGAAGATACCTAACAACATCAATCAAAAATGATTCCTTAAAGGAAAAAACCATAAAAAAAAAAAATCATAGTCGCAATTTCTATTGAAAGTAAAATCCAGTAATCTAATACCAAACACCCAAAATTCCACTCAATTTTCATTGAAAGTAAGATTTTCCCAGTAAGAATAATTGACAATTCAAATCCAAAAGGCAAATGATGATGATGATGATGATGGTTAAGAAAAAAGTCATATATTGAAAGTTGATTGGATAACCAATGAAAAACCTTAAGGTGAATTTCACCAACAGGCTTACGCCTATTCTGCGAATTCCCATTCTTAGGCCTAGAAATCCGTCTCATGGATTCTTCACCGATAATTTTGGATCCTTTCTCAGTCTCTTGATTAACAAGAATCTTGTCAGGTCCGTGAATTTTATAATACGACAACACTCCATCTTGCAAAACAAACCATCTCGGCCGCCAGCCTTTCCCATAATTCACCCACTTATATAAAATCCCCGAAATTCCATTCCCTACTATATCATTTATCTTCACATCCACCTGTATAAGTGGTTGCTCCCTTGCAGACGAAACTCTCTGGTGACTCATCCTATTATTTTTGTTACAATCCGTTCCGTTATTGCTGCTGCAGTAGCTGGCGGTGCTGTGATTATGGTGGTGGTGATTTGAGAAATGACTAGTGTTGTTGTGGTTTTGGTTTTGTGGTTGAACGGTGGTTGATCCGGGATCCGGGTTGGATCTGACGGTGACTGCCATGGATAGATTCGCCGGTGAGTGATTGGACACGGTGGAGATGCAGCAAAGTGGGTGCATGGAGAAACTTCTCAACACAAAACAACGGACACCCCGGCGATTATGGGAGAAATGGTGACTTGGCGGCGGCGGATGGTGGTGGAAGTGAGAAGAAGGCTATTGTTATTCATGACGGTTATTTTTAACCAGAGAAAACCGGAGATTTTGTTACCAAAACGGTTGCAGAGAATGTCGATAAAAGGACGGTTATCAATTTCGGAGGCAGTAAGGATTTGTAATCAAATGCGATAAATTTTGGAGAGAGAAAGCGACCGCCTATAAAAAAAATTTGCCTTGAAGAAGCAACAAAAATCAGATTTGTGCACAGGCAAAAGAAATTTCAATATAAAGCGGTTGGTTACTGAATTAGTGAATTATGACTCTCCGACTCTTCTTTTAGAATGGTCTCGTTTCTATGCGGTAAGATGCAGGGGAAACAAGTAAAGGTCGCCGCCGGGCTGTACAGGTGGTGTTGTGAAGTATTTTATGTTGACAAGTGGAGTAAATGCACTGTCACACGTGTGGTGGGGTTGTTTGACGGGACTTCTAGAAGGAGAACGGGTTTAATACTTGGTTATGAGATAGCATGTTTTAAATTTTATTTTATAAAATATTTTTTATTTAAAAAATATATTAAAATATTTTATTATTTTTTAAAATTTATTTTTAATATAATCATATAGAATAATTAAAAAACACTAAAATTAAATCAACCATAAATTTCAAACCTAGGTATATAAGATTATTAACGACACAAATTTTTTATCACATGATTAAATAAATATATTAACTTTCTTTACTTTTATATAATTATTAAAGTATTATAAGAAATTTTAATTCTTTTAGAGTTACAGAAAATACTTCAAGTTTTTGTAAAAAAAAATAAAGTAAAAAACAAAACTGAAATTTAATGTTCAAAAATCATATTATTCCATCCAAAAAATTGAAAATTATTAAATTTATACTGAATTGAAAACAAATATTTTAGAGGTTTTTCATAGTTTTCCCATTCAAGTTTTTTATTGTTTTTCAAATGAAAAAAAAATAAACAATACAATTTTTTTCCTTTTATATACAAGCATTTTTTACCAATGTAATATATTAAAAATTGTTTTTATATTTTCATATTTAGTTAGTGTTGTAAATTTAATTTTTATTATAAATATGACATGAATATTTTTTAAGTAAATAATATCACTTTTTCATGATATTTTTTAGCTTGAATGAAATAAAAATAATATTTTACTATTAGATTATCACAAATATAAAATATTAATATGATTATTGTAAATTATAATTAATATAGTTGCATCATTCTGTTTTTTTCAACTAGACAATAAACAACCATGTCATAGGAGCTTACGAGTGTGCACTGCACAAAAGTCTTGGGAATTGGAGGAGAGATTGCGAGTGTCATCTGCACTTGCAAGGCATTATGTGAGCTCGTACGTATGGATAGCTCCTGAATCGAGGAAAGAAAATCTGTGTGAGCCCAAAGTTGAAAGTCGTACTAGTTGTGAACCATAGAACCTTCCTTGCCTGTGTTTTGCCCAATTCAGTGCAGAAATTGTTCATGGACGCTTATCATAATTTGGCTACATCTCCTGCATAATTGAAATTGGTTGGTTTTGTGGTTGTTTGGAAGTGTGGTTATTTTTTAAAGTATTTTTTGTATTAAAATAATATTTTTTTTATTTTTAAAAATTAGCGCATCAAAAATTCAAAACACACTAAAAAAAATATAATTTTTAGCAAATAAATAAATAATTTTTTGTGGAACAAACGATGCCTTCATTTTTTATTTGTACATAGTAAGTTTAGATGAACATTTTAAGGCTTCAAAATAATCATATGGTAATTCAGAATTGCGATTGAATGAAAAACAAAATTAAAATCATGAGCAATCTTCTAGACATTAACTCTATTCCTAAAATAAACAATAGGCATAGAATAGTCCCAATTTGATATTTAAACGCCTGTTTAGAAATGTGGTTGCGGTTATTTTTTAAAATGTATTAAAATAATATTTTTTTATTTTCTAAAATTATTTTTAAAATTATTGGCGATCCAAAACATATAAAAAAATTAAATTTTAAAAAAATATAAATTAGCTCGCGTCTTGAAATACTCACTTGGACGCTTCGTAAGCCTTTGTTTTTTAAGCTAGCATCTTGAGTCGACAACTTTTTAACTTAATCGTGAATGGACTCGAGTTAATGAAATTTCCTCCTCTCCCCTCGTCGCTAAAAAACGAAAATAGACGGACTTGTCAAAGATAAATGAAAAGAAATGGTCTTTCCTCCTCCTCCTCTTTCCTTTTCTTGTTCTTGTTCTTATTTTGAACCATACAGGGAAGACATGATCTTTGTACTTTAATATATCATGTGCTTATGTCAAAGATTTATGACGTCATCCAGATCAAATAATAACAAAAATTATTATAACTTAAAAATTTTAAAGATCAATAATATTATAACTATGAGACACTTAAAATATTCAATGTTTATTCACGTAAGTCTCATTTTTCATATGATTATTATAACTTTTTATATAAAAATTTAAAAAACTTTATTAATACCAAATAAGAAAAGAAAAATAAAATAATTATTTCATTCAAATAAGAAAACTAGAAAAGATTAATAATACTGAATAGAAGAAAAATTAACTACGGAAATTATTTATTTTTCAAAAAAGCTCATAATCTGTATCCCTGAGTTGGAAGGAACTTGTCCTCGAATTCAGACCTTAATCATAAACTATAATTCACTACACACATCTTTTTATGTGTGGTTCATCTCATTATATACCCTTAACATTTTTATACGAATTGTTCTATCGTGGATCCCACCACTAGGACTTCCAATAATAGCAACTAATGCAAATACAAACAACACACTATTTTCAAAATATTTTTTTTGTTAAGGATTCCATTTACCTCTAACCAAAACTATTAGAAATCAATGAGTTCTAATATTAACTAACGCATACAAGAGCAAAGAACAACGAGTTCATTATAAATTAAAATTTTCAAAAACAAATAACATTATAACTATTAAGAGACATCTAGAATATTTAAATTTTATTTATTTAAATCTCACTTGTTAAAAAACCATTACAACCTTTTATATACATAAAAAAATAGAACCGAAAAAGAAGATAAAAAAATTATTATTTTCAAATAAAAAAACTAGAAATATCTAATAATATTAAATAGAAAAATAAAATAAAATCAACCAATATATATATATATATATATATATATATTTTGTGTACGCATATTAATTACATCCATAAAAGATAATAATGACCTGTTTAGAAACATAGGTCAACCTATACTTTTTTAAAAAATTAAATATTTTTATGTTTTTAAATCATGTACTAATTCTAAAAATATTTTTTAAAAACTTAAAATATATTATTTAAATATACTTTTAAATAAAAAATACTTTAAACTACAACTCCATTCAAAATTCAAACAATTAATATCATCTCAGGCATTGAAAGCACAAAACTGGCTTTATAACTCTGTAAGAAATGGCGTGGTCAGCATGCTTGGCTCCAGTCCAGTTATCCGGCTTAAGAATTTAATAATTGGGTGGAAGAGATTTGATGAATTTTCGTTGGGTATGTGTAGGAGCGACGGATGGGGAGTACAGTTCCCAGCAATCTCTCGGGACTAGGGCACGCCATGTTAATAGTCAACGGTCAAGTGAACATCTCCATGCGGTAGCACCGTAGCAGAACCTTTCCTCCTGGTTTGTTGAATAATCAGAGCCAGGCCATTTGAAACAAGACATAAGTTGGAAAATGTCTAATTATGTAAACTGAATATTTTGCTGACTTGGTAAAGACAATAGTTTAGGTGCGTGGTCCAATTGTTTTTTTTTTAATTCTAAATTTTATTTTGTTTCAAAATAATTTTTTTAATAGTTTTGAAATGCTAATTTTAAAAATAATAAAATATTATTTTAATATATTTTCAAATAAAAATTATTAATCATATTATCGATTTCTGTCAATTTTATCCGGCTCCTCTTGCTCTTCTTTGGAACCCATATTTGCAGCTAGTCCTTCTACTTGTAGTGCCAACTGCCAATTAGCCACCAAAACTATCTTTATATTCCTTAATTAATCATGGGATGTGAACAACACTTGTTAAATCTTTCATTAATCAGCGTTTTAGTATTCATAATAAGTGTCGGCTGCCTTAATTAATCACGGGATGTGTACAACACTTGCTAAACAGTATTTATTGTTCTTTAGATAAAACAAGAACTAAGAAACTATAATAATGTTGAGCAGAGAAAATAAAATAAAAACAGAACATTAAAGTAATGATTTTCTAATAAAATAAGAAACAACTAATTCTAGAAAAAAATCAATAATTAAAGAATGATTACAATAGAAATAATTGTGTTCGGAATTATGAAAATCACGCTAATTACATAAATTCTATTACACTAAAAACTAAAAACATATTATTTTTGCGTTTTAAAAGTATTTTAAAAAAATTAAAAATTTTTATTTTTTTTAAATTAATATTTATTTGATATTTTCATATTATTTTAATATACTAATATTAAAAATAATTTTTTTTAAATATTATTTTAATATATTTTTAAATAAAAAATATTTTATAAAACAATTACTGTGACCGTCCAAACCCAAACTCAAACTCGGCAGGGCGAAACTCTTACAATTTTAGCTGAGCTTCCCTCGGCGCCGACAAGAAAAAAAGATTACTCATGATTGACAGCACAGTGGTCATCAACAAGTTCCGAGATGTAAATTATACGGCTGGGTGGAAGTAGTGTTTGTCGATTGATGACCTGTCGGAAACTAGGGTTAGAAACCGCGTTTTTGTTTTCGGAGTTGACATTTGCGGCGTCATGTATACTTCCATTTTAGGAAATTCCACGTCCTCAGCACTATTTTCATGTTTTGTACGTTCGAGGACAGATTACTGGTAGCAAAACAATTAAAACAAACAAAATGGTTTTCTCTATATAATGAATGTTTTTGTCAGATATTTTGTGTAGTGGATGCATGCATGCGCTGCGGCAAGGAATCTTTGCATAGATTTTTTCAAGCGGATGCTCAGCTTCTTCGTATATTCTTTCTTCTAGCATGGTTGCTGGGTTGAAGACAGTCCATTTGACACCTTTTTCTTCCTTTTCTTCTTCCCTTTCCTTCTTCCTTTTTGTCTTTTCCGTGAATAACACATTGGATGATCAAGGATGAATTAATTATTAGTGAGTATGCTTTATAGTCGATGGATTACTTACGTGATTGTAAATCACGTAAAATATTTTATTATTAATAAATATTTATTATTTTTAATATTTATTTATATTTGATTAATGAATATAGAGTAATGATAAGGTTTATTGGACAAAAATACTTTGCAAAGAAAATTATAAAATTGTTATAATTATGAGATTCTTATTGCATTAAAATATTATTTTTTAAATGTTCTTAGTCAATGTTCTATTAAGACTAGACATTAATTAGAGTTATTAAAACCGATAAATATTATGTTTATTTCTTTATAAAAGAAAGCAATTGCTCTTGTGAGCCGAGATATTAGGGATACTTGAAACTAATATGCATGTGCTTGTTAGATGACATTTACACTAAACTGGCCAGCAAGAGGATTTCATATGGAGAGATCATTTATGTCTATGAAAAGGCTCACGTGATAGTTGTGTAAGTGATTCTTATACTAGACATCACTAAGTTATCTTATACAAGGAGTGTTATGCTTTGATCTGACTATACACTGTCTTAATCAAGGGTAACAAATGAACATATATTGAGTATAATATAAACTATATGAATGTATTTGAGTAATCAAAAGAGGATTCATAACCCTAGGTGAATAAGGAAAAATATCTCATTTGTTCTTAAATAGTATTGATTATGAAATCATTAGCTAATGTGAAATGAGATTTAAAAAGAATTTCAAACATTATTCTAAGAATTAATGACTATAATGTTGAGAACAAAACATACAAATTTCATGCTATAATATCTAAATCAAGATATTTTTGATGAAATTATAATAATTACACTAAGTAACTAGTCATTGAAAGGTTAAGTCAAACAACTTATGACTTTTTTAATATTTGTGGGATCATGATAAGTTGCTAGATATTGTACTTGATCTTCAAATATAAATCAATCAATTATTGAATTGATAATAAATTAAATAATTTTATTTTATTTTATTTAGAATTATGATCAACTTCGATCCAAAAAATCATCCTAATTAGTGACTTCATTGATGATCTTTATATGTTTCTTTTTCACTTTGTACATGACATATTCATAGCAAAAAAAAAAAAAAAGCATAAAACAATATGTATAAGAAAAACCAATCAAATCAGTAACTTTATAATTTGATCTCAATATATTTTTTCTTTTTATTCTTACTTGGTATAGAAAAAAAATAACAAATGAAGGAAAATCTCAGAAGATCATACATTCCAATGCAACATCTAAGTTCCTAAAATAAGGCTATAAAGAACATCCATGGTATACATATGCTAATTAACAACAAAAATTGAAGTGTAGCTAAAAATCTTAAATCTTCCATGAAAAAAACCTTGGCCAACAATTACATCCTTTGAACATTTTGGTTTAAGTCGATTATTAATTTATAATGATATTTTTTTTCTTCAATTATTTTTTTGTTGGTGTTGCCACTAATTAAGAACTTGATTTGTGCTTGTTGTGGTTATTTATTTGAATGCATTATAGTTATTGTGCAGTGGATAAAAAATAGGTTCCTATTACATCTCTATTATATTGCTTATATACTAGTAAACAATCTTAAACAAAACTAGAAAAATAATAAACAAGTTCTAATCCAAATAGAAAATAGAATCCCAATACAACAAATAAAATAAAGAAAATCATGAACAATAATTATGGTCTTTATTTGAAAACCTTCCTGACCTCTTATAATAATAAAACTTTAACACTACATAAAAAGTATAACTTTCAAAATCTTCTATCAAAATTTCATGCTAATATAATGGTCAGTTTAAAAGTTATTTTTATTCGACTAGATTCTAAAACTCTTCAAAACCTAATTTATTTAAATTAAGGAAATAATACAATAAAAATAATTATAAAAAAATAATGAAGAAAGTGCCCTACGTTGGTCCCCTCTACTTGCAAAAAACTCACCCTTAGGTTAATTGTCATAAATTGAACTCGACTATGCCAAAAAAATAGATAATTCAAATGTAACATTGTCATAAATTTATGCACAAGGTAGCTTGCTTCAAATATTTTAAATCTAATTTTAACAAATATATATTTATATAAACTTTTTGAATCTATACAAAACTCCTTGAGACCTAAAAAATCAAGATCACATCACATGAAATCATTTTTTGAGATGATGAGAACTTTAGTTGACGTGTTTGATTATCCCCAACAACAAATTCTTGACCACCAGTTGAATTGGTGATTTTAGAATATTGATCCAACATAGATACATTTGGTTTAGACAACACATTCACACTTAATTCCTCTTTGATCCAAAACCAAACTAATCGAGTTGACCTGAAGTCATTGGTTTGACCATGAACTAACCCTAAAACTTTGGTTTAACTTAAAAACAAAACCAAAACAAAGTGAATATGAAAAAACAGACTCAACTACAAAAAACATGAAAAACATAAAATTCCTTGACAAAAACATATCAAACACAAAAAAATGAACACGATGAATGTTCTTCGCGAACCTAGAAAACTTAACTCTCATCACATACCAAATATAACAAAACTAAGGGCATAAAGAGATTATAAATCATGCAAGGATCAATAATGTGACACCTATTCACTTTGATTATCACTAAATCATTACGAATTGACCAGGAAAGGTTTCAATTTGAAACCAAAATCTTAAGATTAAAACCATGAAATACATGTTATTAAGGCAAAAGAAATCTAGATTATTGGCTAAGGGTGTCATGCGAAGTGGCTAATACAAAGAAATGAACCAAAATTGATCCAAATCATGTAGGCAAGAACATAGCTCCAAAAAATATAGAAACCTCAGAAAAAACCCAGAAATGACCTCAACCCAGAAACAAAACTAGAACTCAGAAAAAACAACCTAAACCTAGCAACTAAGGCTTTGACTTGTTCCTATAATTGCTTTAAAAAACATTTTTAACCCTTCACACTAAAATATATCATCCAAATTTCTAATTCTATGCCATACAAAACTTTATAATATATTTATCTTGTTCTCAATGGCTATAGCTTCAATGAAAAGTTAGTTAAACATATTATGAGAATATGCAAACTGACATGATGATTTTTGTTAACACAGAAAAGAAGAAGAAACACACATAAGAAAGAAGACGATTTGGCTCACACGGTAGTAAAAAACATGGTTTAGTTTTAGCCCATGTTTAATATTGTGTTCCGAACGAAGGTTAGATAAAATTTGAAATTTTTTTATGTTTTTAAATTGTTTTAATGTACTGTTATTAAAAATAATTTTTAAAAATAAAAAAAATATTATTTTGATACTTTTCCAAGTAAAAAATACTTTAAAAAACAATTACTATCATATTCACAAATATCCGAGAGATAGAAACTCACTATCCTATAATCATAACAACAACTTAAAAAAAAAAAAAAAGCAAACGGGAAAATGCAAATGTACAAGGAATGTGAATAAAGCATAACGCGTCCAAGAATATACCATTACCACCCTTCAATTTAATTTTTTATTAGAGAAACGGAGAATACTCCCCCATTCAACTACTACAAGAAAGACGGTATCACCCAATACAACAGCGTATTATAACCCGGATTTGAGTAGATTTATATTCGACCGCATCTACTTTTGAGCAGCTGGTGCCATCTCTTTTGAGTTTTGACCGATCTTCTTCGTTATTCGCTAGAGATTAATTATTCGTCACCAGAGTCAAGCATATCTTTGGATGCCGGCAAGCACTAAAATTTTATCGGAATTCTTCACAATGTTTTTTTAAAAAAATTGTGGAATCAAAGAAAGCATGGACCAGAGCCCCCGGTGCCCGTGAGCGCACTACGCTCACCAGCCTAATTTTTGGGCACGTGTGCTGGGCTAGAGCACGCTGTCAGCCCCACTTGACACTCGAGGAAGGTGTACGAAAATCTTCATCTGCCTGTTATGTCTCCATCCCATAAATGAGTTCGATGATTTTAATATAAGACAGTTGTATTGCTGCAGTTATTTTAGAAATGATGTTGAATGTTAATTTTAAAAATAATTTTTAAAAAATAAAAAAAAATTATTTTAATGTATTTTTAAGTAAAAATATTTTAAACTATAACCGCTATTACAATCTCAAACAAACCCAATTACTCTCTAATCTCGCACCTAAAACAAAAGAATTAAAAGATATAAATACTCTTTAAACCACGTAAATAAAGGGATCTAAAGCTATGTCTTTGAGGGAAAAATTGCTAGATTAAACTCAAGAGGGAGTTTTACAATATTCATTGTCTTGGTCAGATTTTTAAACTCTTATGGCTTTTGTAATTCTATAATAGCTCAACCTATCGCTGAAGTTTACTAAAAAAATTACGAGAGGCAATTATATTGCTTCTTCTTACCACACGAATATTATTAATATAATTTAGATAAAAATGAACGTGCCAAAAGAGAATGAAAACTTGTGCAGGATCTATCACTTTCACGTTGATGGCCTGTAGACAAGAAAATCTTAATTGCACCAAAGGAGGGCAGAAGCACGACACGCTAGCAGAACATAAAAGCTACAACGCACTATTAAACGCCGAGCTGCTGCGGTTTTGAAGAACTCTACTTGCGGATGAGAAGGGAACTCGAGCAATTTCTATACCACTCCAACTTGCAGCATCTTTTTTCCTTATTCCACGTGCTAACCTCTTTTTATTTGATTCTATCTCTCACTCACCAGCTGGCGGAGCCAGAGTTTTTTAAATGAGGGGGCAAATTATTAACAAATATTATATTATATAGACATGCATTATAAATCAATTCAAAACATATATATTAATTCATATCAAGTAAAATTAATTTAAAAATATTTTTAAAATAAAAAAACTTACATTATAATTGTTCTTTTTGAGTTTTCATATTTTGAAACCGCTTCATAATAACTTCATTATCAATCTTATCGAAAATATCTTTAATATGAATACTTGTCTGGTGATATGTTAATTTAATATGATTGACTCTTCATCCTCAAGGGATTTACGCTTGAAATATTTGTCTAGTGACATGTTAATTTAATATGAACCTGCTGAATTTTTTTTATCATCATTAGTGTCTACGTAATAATTAACACAATTACACAATAATTCACTGTTAAACAAAAGTCAGTTGAGTTACACAATAATTCTAAATCTTCCATGTGAAATTAATAGCAAAATACACGTCAATTCATCAAAATCAAAACCTATTTCAATTCATATCTATATGCATATAATAAGTATATTGATTAAATTATACTTAATCATTTCTAGACATTTAATTAAAGAACAGTGCCTAGTGTATGTGTAAGAGGAACAATGCTTGAAAAACATACTTTCTACTTGATAGTTTACTTACAAACAAATCATGTGAAAATATTAAATTTCAATAAATTACTCTGTCAATGCAAAAGATGTCAAGAATAATAGTTTTGCATGAATATTAATTTATTTCTCTATAATAAGAAAAGAAACATTTAATTGATTAAATTAACATATTTAAATATTTATTTTGAATATATTCATAACAAAACCCTTAAAGTATCATAAACTCTAATATTTTAAATAACTAATTAT